>Ga0351926_1003_pt1 | contig 55857 bp, 48 predicted proteins | sample BONcelT113001D10_FD_206837 | JGI IMG/M metagenome (GOLD analysis project Ga0351926, IMG submission 206837) | Enriched cells from coal bed in the Powder River Basin, Montana, United States - BONCAT cells T11 rep2 HSBNCT.T11.300.1.D10 ...
CAATTGCTGCCGGTTCAATTAAGTGATTCACATTCAAAGCATTCATCTCAATATTCAGCTAATCATTCAACTAATCACTCAACTAATCATTCAACTAATCACTCAACTAATCACTCAACTCAACATTCATCTCAGCAGCACAATCAGGCAACTGCGAAAACATCTGCTCATAAACTTGATGTAATTGCTGCCGAGATTGCCGACTTCCCTCGTTTTGAGTACAGAGGTATGCATCTTGATGTTGTAAGGCATATATATTCAGTTGATTACGTTAAGCAATACATTGATTACCTGGCTCTGCACAAGATGAATTATTTTCACTGGCATTTGACTGACGATCAGGGCTGGAGAATGGAGAGCAAAAGCCATCCTATGCTTAATGAAATTGGTTCGTGGAGGGCAGGTACCATTATCGGTATCTTCCCGGGCACGGGCGTTGACAGTACTCGTTACGGCGGTTACTACACAATTGAGCAGATGAAAGATGTGATTGAGTATGCTGCTCAGAGATATATCGAGATTGTTCCCGAAATTGATGTTCCGGGTCACTCTATGGCAATAATTGCTACTTATCCGCAATTCAGTACCACTCCTCATATTCCTAAAGAGCCTGCAATTACATGGGGTATTTATAACAGGCAGAATAATGTGCTTGCTCCGTCGGAGGAGGTTTTTGAATTTCTCTCTGATGTATTTAATGAGCTGATGGATGTTTTTCCGGGTCAATATATTCACATTGGTGCTGATGAGTGTGCGAAGAGGTGGTGGGAGGAGTCTGCTGAGACTCAGGCGTTCATTAAGGAGTATGGGCTCAAGGACGAGAACGAGCTTCAGAAGTACTTTGCTAAGCGTATTGCTGATATTATTCATGCTCGTGGTCGTAAGTTTATTGGTTGGGACGAGATGCTTGATGATGGGCTGGTTGAGGGTGCTGTTGTTATGAGCTGGAGAAATGCCGAGAATGGCATTAAGGCTGCTGAGCTTGGTCACAAGGCGATTATGACTCCGATAAAATATAGCTATTTTAATGTTGCTCAAAAACGCAATGAGGATTCGCTTTGCCACAGAAGTTGGTACGCTCCGGTAGATTCTGTCTATCTGTTTGAGCCGGTTCCTGCCTCTGTTCCTTTAGAGGTTGCTGCCAATGTTCTTGGTGGTCAGGGCTGTATGTGGACTGAGTATTTCCCTCACAGGCAACGTCTTGAATACGGAATTTTCCCGCGTTTCTCTGCTCTTGCCGAGGTTTACTGGACTTTACCTTCAAGAAAGAGCTGGCCTAAGTTCCAGCTTAAGCTTGTTGACCAGTTTGACCGCTACGACCTTTGGGGGGCTAACTATGCTACTGAATTTTTCCGTTCTTCGGGTTTGTCCCGTAATAAACGGTAACTTTATTTCCCGCTCATTTAAGGGTTTATATTCATTTGTGCGTCATATATATGATCAGCCAAATTATTTGGTTATTTTTAGAAACGATCTCAATAATTATATGCGCTTTATTTAAACTTTTTGATTATATTTATTAGCTTATTAAATTATAAGTCTACTCTTTATCTCACTCACTTATACAATAATTGACCAATTAATTCATTTACTCATTCAGTCATATGTTCCAAATTAAATCAGATTCAAAGGGAAGTTACTTTTACAGAAGGTCCAAACCGGTTGTAACTCTTAATGATATGATTGAAACAATCGAGTACTTTGAAAATGGATTGAACCTTCCACAGAATATAAGAATCCTTGAGGATACCAGGGACGTTAGTCTTAAATTTTCTATACAGGAGATTCCTGCAATAATCAAAAAAGCGAGTAAAGTTGCCGAAAAGTATCAATTGGTAAAACATGCAATTATATATAATTCACCTGTTTATACGGCCTATGGTCTTTTGGCCGAGAATCTTTTAAGCAACAAGAGTTATTTTATAAAGGCCTTCTCTTCCGAGAAAGCTGCAAGAGATTGGCTTGAAATTGATGATATAATAAGTTAATTAATCATTAAATTTAACTATCTTAGTAGACAGCATTAATGAGTAAGTCCAATTTTTATCTTTATTGTACCCTTTTGTCTACTGCACCATGGATCAACCACAGCTATACGAAATAAAAAAGGATTCAAAAGGAAATTATCTTTACATAAAAAGTGATGACATTATTACTTTGGAAAGTAAACTGAAGGTTTTTGAATCTTTTAAAAACAACAAGACTCTTCCTAGAAATCTTAGAGTATTAGATTGTGTCGGTGTCGAAATCCCCATTTTAGGTCAGTGTCTTTTTAAACATTTTGGTTAAATAGCTTCTTTTATTTCGGTCTGTGTTTTCATTTTTTCTAAGTATGCCTTTGGAGATATATCTCCTAGCGACTCATGTGGCCTTGATTTGTTGTAATCATTCATCCATATTTCTGTCAGTTCTCTTACTTGGTTTAAATTATCAAATAAATAAGCATCCAGTATTCCTCTTCTATAACTTCCGTTAAAGCGCTCAACAAAGCTATTCTGAGTAGGTTTGCCTGGCTGAATATATTTGATTTTTATTCCGTTGCCATTGCACCAAGATTTAAAAACATCTGCAATAAACTCCGGCCCGTTATCTACCCTTATGCTTTCTGGTTTTCCTACACACCAAATAACTTTCTCCAAAATACTCAAAACCCTTTCGGATGGCATTGATGTACCTACTTCCATTGCAATTATTTCTCGGTTATAATCATCAATAATATTTAATACTCTAAACCTTCTCCCGTTTGTTAACACATCGCTTACGAAATCCATAGACCAGCTCAAGTTCATACCATTAGGCGTGATTAATGTTTCTTTTTCTCTTGATGGTAGCCTGCGTTTTAATCGTCTTCTATAGTTTAAATTCATCAATTTATAAACCCTGTAAACCCTTTTATGATTCCATTGATAACCTTCATTCCTCAGGCGGCAGTAAATCTTCCAAAAACCATCTTTTGAATGCTCTGCCTTCTTACTGATGGCATCAATTACTTCGCTGTCATCACGCTTTCTCTTATAATAATAACCGGATCTATGAACTTCCAATACTCTGCACGCCCGAACGATGCTAACTTCATTTTCTGCTACAATCTCTTCTGCTATGGCTCTTCTGGCTTCGGGCTTTAGAGCTTTTTTTCGATTACTTCCTTTAATATCTTATGATCAATGGAAAGCTCTGCATACATATGTTTTAGCCTGCGATTCTCTTCTTCAAGTTCCTTTAATCGTTTTAGCTGGCTTGATTCCATCCCGGAGTATTTCTTTTTCCACAGGTATAATGTGGCCCTTGAGATGCCGTACTCTCTGCAAATGACCTCTGCAGTTGCTCCCGATTCATACTCTTTAATGGCTTTGATGATTTGTGTTTCACTAAATTTTGTCTTTTTCATAATGTCGTTTCTCCTTACAAATTTATTAAATTTGTCTAAAGAGACGCTGTCCTCCATTTAGGGGTTCCGACATCGGTAATTCAACACTCTCATTTAATCTATCCGGGATAAGACAAATTATGAAGAAGGCTCTTGAGGTAACTGAAGAGTATGATTCAATATCATATGCTGTTGTTCTTAATAAAGCACTCTATGTTGCATATTTGATCTATGCCGATACAATTTTTTCAAATTCAAAATTCTCCATAAAGGTTTTCTCCACACTCAAAGCCGCCAAAATCTGGTTGGAAAAATAATCCTCTTTTTTGATATTTTATTTTTTCAAAAAGAATAAATATCTTTAATGTTGAATTTGACCTCAAAATGCGGTAATTTTCAGGAGTTTTCGTATGAACAAATCATTTAATATATTGCAAATAAGTCTGTAGATATTTTATTGCCTCACCACTTATGCTTAATTACTATGGATAAACAACAAACAGCACACACAAATGACACAGCAGTATTCACAAATATCTTTGGTGTCGACCAACCCTATGAACCTCCTTGTATTGAGGTTGTGGAGGTTTCCATTGAAAAGGGCTTCGCCGACTCTACCACTGATTTTGGAGAAGATGTATGGTAATTTATTGAAAGCATGATTATTAAAATGAATAGGACAATAAATTATTCATTGATACTGTCACTTCTTTTCGTGCTTGTTGTTATCCCTGTCTCTTGCAGTAAAGAGAGTGCAACAGAGAACCCTCAGCGGGAGACCGATCTACCGTTAGTAAAAATTTCAGGAGAACACGCAAATATTGACACTAAGACTACTCTTAATGGAGTTGTAACCTCTTGGATTGCAACTACTGATAAAGTTGGTATTTACTCTTCTCAGTCGCGCACAGCTACAGCAGGGGGAGGATCTCCAGTTGTCAATGCCGAATTTACAGCTGCAAGCAGTGGTTTAAATTCAAGTTTTAACGGCACTATGTATTGGGGAGCTGCGAATGCTTCTCACACCTTCTATGCTTACTATCCTTATGCGGCAGGTTCTCCTGCAAGTACAGTTGTTCCGGTATCACTGGCAGCAGCACAGACTCAATCGGCAGCAAATAGTACTGCACACATAGGAGCTCTTGATTTTATGGTTGCCACTCCTGTAACAGTTACCTCTCCCAACAATACCAATCCGGTTGCTAGTGAAGTAAACCTAAAATACAATCACCTTTTTGCGGTTCTTGAATTTCAGATAAAAGGGACCGGATCTCTAAAGGCTGTTAAACTGTCATCAAACAGCACCCTTGCATTTAGTGGTGGTACAATAAACATTACCCAGGCAACTCCGGGCAGTGGCATCGCCTACACCCTTGCCGGCCTCACAGGAACAACAAAAGAGGCGGTAGTCACTCTTACATCTGCGGCCACACTCACAGCCACCAACACCGACACTAAGGTCTATATGGTTATCAACCCTGGTACACCCACTGGTAGCTGCCTTGTAGGGGTATCAACAGATGGCACCACCTGGAAATATCTCGAAAAAGCAGTCCCTGTGGGTGGCTTTAAGCGGGGTATCAAATATGTTGTTACAATAGATGCTGCTACGGCAACTCTTGAGGATGTAGTAGTTGGGGGAGCCGGTAAGGTTTGGATGGACAGAAACCTGGGTGCCACGCGGGTTGCACAAAGTAGCACCGATGCCTTAGCTTATGGTCATTTATACCAATGGGGAAGAGCAGCCGATGGGCATCAGATCAGAACATCCGGAACCACACCAACATTAGCAGACTCCGATAATCCTGGACATGCTAATTTTATAACAAACAGTTCTTCCCCTTTCGATTGGCGTAGTCCACAAAACGACAACTTATGGCAAGGTGTGAGCGTTACCAACAACCCATGCCCGAGCGGTTTTAGACTTCCTACAGAAATTGAACTAACTAACGAGCGATTAAATTGGGGCAGCTATAATGCAGCAGGAGCTTTCGCAAGCCCGTTAAAACTTTCAGTAGCAGGCTACCGCCACAACAGCCTTGGTTCGCTCGGCAGTGTTGGTACCACCGGCTACTACTGGTCGAGTACCGTAGATGGCACTCGCTCGCGCAGCCTGACCTTCTACAGTAGCGATGCCCTCATGTACAGCGGCAACCGGGCATTCGGCTTTTCTGTTCGCTGCATTAAGGATTAAAAATGATTTGAACCCCGAATGTTGAACGGTTCATTATCAATTATTATTGTAAAGAGTTCGGTATTGTACCGGGCTCTTTCCTTTTAGTTTTAGCAAACTCTAGAAATCACTATGTTATAGTTTTGCATTAGCCAGAACTTAAAATTTGACATCACGTATATTTGGTATAAGTATATTTTTTTCAGTGTAATTAATTGACTAATTAATAATTAAGAGTCAAAAATTTTATTTTTTCAAAAAGAATAAATATCTTTATTGTTGAATTTGACCTCAAAATGCGGTGATTTTCAGAGGTTTTCGTAAGAACAAATCATTTAATATATTGCAAATCAAGATGTGGACATTTTATTGCCTCACCACTTATACTTAATTACTATGGATAAACAACAAACAGCACACACAAATGACACAGCAGTATTCACAAATATCTCTGGTCTCGACCAACCCTACGAAGCGCCTTGTATTGAGGTAGTAGAAATTTCTGTTGAAAAGGGTTTTGCCGACTCTACCACTGATTTTGGAGAAGATGTATGGTAATTTATTAAAAAGCATGATTATTAAAAATTATTAAAATGAAAAGAACAATAAATTATTCATGGATAATGTCACTGCTTGTCTTAGTGCTAGTTGTTATCCCTGCCTCATGCAGTAAAGAGAGTGCAAAAGAGAACCCTCAATCAGATATCAATTTGCCAATAAAAATTTCAGGAGAGCAAGCGAGTGAAAACACCAAAACCACGCTTAATGGTGTTGTAACCTCTTGGGTTGCAACTACTGATAAAGTGGGTATTTACTCTTCTCAGGCGCGCACATCAACAGGCGGTGGCGGATCTGAGGTTGTCAATGCCGAATTTACAGCTGCAAGCAGTGGTGTAAGTTCAAGTTTTAACGGCACTATGTATTGGGGTGCTGCCAATGCTTCTCACACCTTCTATGCTTACTATCCTTATGTGTCAGGCTCTCCTGCTGCAACAGCTGTTCCGGTATCGCTTCCGGCGGCACAGACTCAATCGGCTGCAAATAGTACTACGCACATTGGTGCCCTTGATTTTTTAATTGCCACTCCGGTAACAGTAACTTCGCCGGCTAACACCAATGCCGTGGCTAATGAGGTAAACCTAAAATACAATCACCTATTTACAGTTCTTGAGTTTCAGATAAAAGGAACAGGCCAGCTAAAGGCAGTTAAACTATCAGCAAACAGCACCCTTGCATTTAATGGTGGTACAATAAACATTACTCAGTCAACACCTGCAACAGACGTCGCCTATGCTTTTGCCAGCCGGACGGGAACATCAGGCGAAGCGGTAGTAACGTTAACTACTCCGGCCACACTAACTGCAACCGATACCGACACTAAGGTTTATATGGTTATCAGTCCTGGTACACCTACAGGTAATTGTACTATTGGACTTTCATCTGATGGTATAAATTATTTGACCATCAGCAAAGAAGCTCCATCCGGAGGCTTTGTACGCGGCAAGAAATATGTTGTAGCTATCGATAAAGCCACGGCTGTCTCAACTGTCCCGGATGCACCAATAATTGGTACAGCAACAATGGGAGATGCCCAGGCAAGGGTAACATTTACAGCATCTAATAATGGAGGCTCTGAAATAACAAGCTACACGGCAACATCAAGTCCGGGTGGTTTAACAGGCACCGGTACTGCCAGTTCAATTACAGTAACCGGTCTCACCAATGGAACTGCATATACTTTTACAGTAACAGCTACAAATACAATTGGTACCAGTGTGCCTAGTTCTGCTTCAAATTCTATAACGCCAGCAGGTATACCTGTTGTAACCAACCCAACAACTGGTAAGACATGGATGGACAGGAATTTAGGCGCCTCACGGGTAGCAACAAGCAGCACCGATGCACAAGCTTATGGTGATTTATACCAATGGGGAAGAGCAGCCGATGGGCATCAAATAAGAACATCAGGCACAACCAGCACCCTATCAAGCACAGATGTACCTGGACATGCTAATTTTATATTAGCCTCTAGTGATTGGCGTTCACCGCAAAACTCCAACTTATGGCAGGGGGAGACTGGCACCAACAACCCATGCCCGAGCGGTTTTAGAATACCTACCGAGGCTGAATTAACTGCAGAAATCAATACTTGGACTGAACTTAGCGGAGTAGGGGCTTTTGGCTCGCTACTTAAACTCCCTTTAGCAGGCCTCCGCATCAACAACACTGGTTCAATCGACAGTGTTGATTCCTGGGGCGACTACTGGTCGTCAGATACCCCAATGTCCGGTAACGCTCGCACCCTGTATTTTCGTGCCTGGTATACTAATGGACTTCTTTGGAACAACTTCGCCCGGGCGCGCGGCCAATCTGTTCGCTGTATCAAAGATTAAGACTATGGACTTGAGCCCTGAGCAAAATACACTTTTCTCACTATTAAAGACCTCTCTGTGCTTCAGCAACAGAGATGCCTTTTCAGTAATCCCTAAAGATATTGACTGGGAAAGCCTTATAAACCTGGCTGCCGGGCAGGGTGTATTGTCTCTCACGCTGGACGGAATGAGACAAATGGAGCAATCCTGCACGATTCCGAAAATTAGCAGTCTTGATGGGCTCTCCCGGGAGGTGCTTATTCGTTGGGAGCTGAGTTCAAAAAAACAGGAGGCAAGAAACAAAAAGCAAAGAGCGGTTATAAAAGAGCTGGTTGCGGTTTTTCGTGAGAATGGTATAGAGATGCTTTTGCTTAAAGGAATTGGTTTAAGTGAGCTTTATCCAAATCCAAATCACAGGGAGTGCGGAGATATCGATATTTTCCTTTTTGGAGATTATGAAAAGGGCAATAAGGTTATTGAAGAGTTAGGAATTGAGGTTGAGAAAGATGGGTCAAAACACTCGAATTTCTTTTTTAAAGGGGTTCCTATAGAAAACCACAAAACATTTCTAAATGTTGACTACACAAAAGCAGACGAAAATCTTGAAAAGCATCTACTTGAAATACTTCGTGTGCAGGGGTTCGATACATTAATGATTGACCATATTCCTGTTCGTATTCCCACTCCCGACTTCACTGCTATCTTTTTATGTCGTCATGATATTACTCATTTTTTGGCATCCGGGCTGGTATTGAGGCATTTTTGCGATTTGGCTCTCTTTTTTCATATAAACAGAGAGAGAATAGATTTTGCAAATTTTGAGTTAGTAATGAGAGAGCATGGTCAGTACAATTTAATCTGCTCATTTCTGGCAATAGGTGAGTGGCATTTTGGTCTTCCAAAAGAGAGCCTTGCAGAGTTTTCGATTGACCAGCATCAAGTTGTTGCTCTTACAAACCGGGTTTTAGAGGATACTTTTTGCAACCCATACAGATCAATTGAAAGGAAAGAGATTGAGACGATGTGGGTTCTCCGCAGAAAATTATTGGGTGTTAATCAGCTTGTTCGTTCAAAGTGGAAATATGATTCAATTGAGAATGGATTATTTTTTAAATCACTAATATTTAGGGTGTTTCAAAATTTTCGAACCCGTAACTGGAAATAATATGCTAAAGATATTCCCTGCAGGTTTTAAGTGGTTGGCATTGGTTTTTTTAACTGTTGTGCGGGCGTTTCTTGAGATGGCAGGTCTGGCATTGTTTGTTCCTCTTTTACTGCTTCTGCTTGAAGAGGATGGAATCTCCAAAAATGAGTGGTTGAACCGGGTCTATACGGGATTGAATATCGATAGTTTTGGGAGCTTTCTTTTGTTGATTTGCGGAGTGGTTCTTTTATTCACTTTATTGAAAAATCTTGCACTTCACAAGATTAACAACCATCAAAACAGATCTCTTTTAAAAATATTTTCTCACTATTCTGAATCTCTTTTTACCCGCTATTATAACAAAGGTTTACTCTTTATAAAGGAGAGCAGCTCTCATGCTCTTTCTCACAACACAAATAGTGTTTGCTACTCATATGTTTTTGGTGTGCTTAGCCCGGCTATAACTTTGGCAGGAGATTTGATTCTGGCAATATTGATAGTTGCTTCGCTTGCTTATGTGAACATTTATATTGCTCTGATAGAGGTTATTCTCTTTATTCCGTTTGTCCTTTTCTATCAGATGAAAATTGGTGGAGAGCTTCAAAGGGCGGGTAAGTCCGATAATGAGGCTAAGAAGACCCAATGGAGGGTTACTATTGAGACATTCAGGGGCTATGCCGAGATAGAGGTAAATAACTCATTTCCAAAACTTATAAATGTTTTTAAAAAGGGGTTGGATGCAATTTCAAATTATAGGGTGAGAACAGAAAGCCTTAAGAGCATCTCTTCCAGACTAATTGAGATAGGGGTTATAGTTGTAATCATGGGAGTTATTTTAACCGGATACTTTTTTGATAGTACTGGTGGTGATTTCCGGTTGCTGGTTGCTCTTTTTGCAGTGGCCACCATAAAGCTTATGCCTGCTCTGAGGTCTGTTGTTTCTCAATATTCAGTTATAAAATCCAATATGTACACTCTGGAAATTATTAAAGATATCCATAAGGAGGCTGATATAGATAAGGAGCAGGTACCTTATTCAAGTACTCCATTAAAATTTGATAATAAACTGGAATTCAGGAATGTTTGCTTTGGATACGATGATAGAGATTTGACATTAAACAACTTCTCTATTACAATTAACAAAGGGGAAAAGGTCGGTATTAAAGGGGATTCCGGTTCCGGTAAAAGCACTCTGTTTTACCTTTTGCTTGGACTTTATAACCCTTCAAGAGGGGATATTTATATCGATGACACTCTGCTCAGCCCTCAAAACAGAGGCGAATGGCATAAACGGGTGGGATATGTATCTCAGGATATATTTATTATGGATACTACCCTGGCAGAGAATATAGTTTTGGCGCAGGAGACTGATTATGACAGGTTGAATATGGCTATTGAGCGAGCATCTCTTAAATGTCTGGTTGATAGCCTACCTATGGGAATTGATACCAGAATAGGAGATAATGGCTGCCGTTTATCCGGTGGAGAGAAGCAGAGAGTTGCAATAGCGAGGGCCTTATATAAAAAGGCAGATGTGTTTCTGCTTGACGAGCCTACCTCTGCGCTCGATAGTAAAACAGAGGACGAAATCACCAAGACATTGGAGCACCCGGCATTTCAGGAGAAAAATATGACTATTGTAATTGTTTCTCATAAGGAGAGTATGCTTAGTATATGTGATAGAATAATTGATTTAAGTTGAATGAAAAATAAGTTAAACTATAAAATTGCTGACCAATCTGTAGAGATACATACAGATTCCCTTGGCGATATTGACAAACTGCTCCCCGGTTTTGTCCATTTCAATGATTCTTCTGATAATAAAGAGCCTTTGATACAGCTATATAGAGAGTTTAAATCAGATGAGTCGGAGTTGTTTTTGGCAGATGATGAGAGTAAGGTAATTCACACTTTTGACCTTGAGGAGGATTTCTGCAAGTTTAGGAAAAAAGGTGAAAAATATTTTTTTTCAATTACAACAAGAGGTGGTGATGCTTCTATTGAATTTGCCATGGAGATTGGTTCGCCAAAGGTAAGCTGCCGGTTAATACCGAACTCTGAAAATGGACGGGTTAACCTTCCAAACCCTTTCCACCTGAAATTTTCTTTGTGGATGGTACTTGGGTTCTCGGGAATTCCCAAAAAATTCTCTGCTCTCCATTCATCGGTGATAATTTATAATAATAGTGCTGTTTTGTTTCTTGGGGAGTCGGGAACCGGCAAAAGCACACACACCAAGCTTTGGTTGCAACATATTGCCGGCAGTAAGCTTCTCAATGACGACAGCCCGATTTTGAGTGTAGATGGAGAGAAGGCCAGTGTACATGGGTCGCCATGGAGTGGGAAAGGGCAAAAATATGTGAATGAGAGGTACCCTGTAAGGGCTGTTGTTAGGATTAAGCAACACTCTTCCAATAAATTACAAAAGCTTAATACTCTTGAGTCTTTTGGTGCGCTATACCCGTCATTTCCTCCGGCTTTTCTAAAAGACAATTTCTTCGAAGGGCATATTTGCGAAATTATTTCAAAAGTAATCTCAACCACACCGGTTTATAACTTACACTGCCTGCCAAATCGTGAGGCTGCTTTTATGGTTAAGGAGGCCTTTTATTAATGAAAAAGATCATTCCAAATATTGATGCTCTAGAAATTATTGAAGAGGGTCTTAAGTCAGGAAGCAGTGTGCGTATCACTGTGCGTGGAAGCAGCATGAGTCCGTTACTTCTTGATGGTGTTGACGTAGTTACTCTTAAGCCATTCATTCATGAAGAGCTTAAAGTTGGAGACGTCATTCTTTTTCGTTACAGGGAGGTGTTTGTGCTTCATAGAATTGTTGATATACAAGGCTATAGTGCTCACGGTGGAAAGATTATTACAAAGGGAGATGCTCTTGAACAGAGAGAAGAAATTGACTTTTCTGATGTAGTTGCAGTGGCCGAGGTGCCTAAAATCGGACTAATTAAATTATCACTCCGAAGAGGGCGAATTTTTATAAACAGGATTTTACTTCATTTTTCCAGACTTTTAAAATAACACAACTGATACGCTTATGAAACTTAAACCTAACTTGACAATACGCGAAATTGCCGGAGAGAAGATGCTGGTTATTAATGGCGCAGCCGGAGTAGACCTTACCAAAGTGGTAATGCTCAACAATGCTGCTGAATTTCTATGGAACTCTTTGCAGGGAAAGGATTTCCAAAATGAGTGTGCCGAAGATTTGCTAATCAGTAAATATGGGATTACAAAGGAACAGGCAAAAACTGATGCCGAAGCCTGGATAAAATCAATGATAAAGGCAGGTCTGATTATATCTGATGCCGATTAATGAATTCAAACATATTTATTAAACAATTAATCCTTAATACTTAATTACTATGAATAAACAACAAAAAGCACACACAAAAGACACAGCAGTATTCACAAATACCTTTGGTGTCGACCAACCTTACGAACCACCTTGTATAGAGGTAGTTGAAGTATTTATTGAAAAAGGTTTTGCCGACTCTACCACTGATTTTGGAGAAGATGTATGGTAATTTATTAAAAACATGATTATTAAAAATTATTAAAATGAAAAAGACAATAAATAATTCATGGATACTGTTGCTGCTACTCTTAGTGCTTGTTGTTATCCCTGTCTCTTGCAGTAAAGAGAGTGCAAAAGAGAACCCTCAGCGGAAGACCGATCTACCGTTAGTAAAAATTTCAGGAGAACACGCAAATGTTGACACTAAAACCACGCTTAATGGAGTTGTAACCTCCTGGATTGCAACTACTGATAAAGTGGGTATTTACTCTTCTCAGGCGCGCACAGCTGCAGCAGGGGGAGGATCTCCAGTTGTCAATTCCGAATTTGCAGCTGCAAGCAGTGCTTTCAGTTCAAGCTTTACCGGCACTATGCATTGGGGAGCTTCGAATACTTCGCATACATTCTATGCTTACTATCCTTATGCGGCAGGTTCTCCTGCTTCAACAGTTGTTCCGGTATCACTGGCAGCAGCACAAACTCAGGCATCTGCAAACAGCAATGCACATTTAGGTGCTCTTGATTTTTTGGTTGCCACTCCAGTAACAGTCACATCTCCCAACAATACCAATCCGGTTGCTAATGATGTAAACCTAAGTTATAACCACCTCTTTACCGTTCTTGAGTTTCAGATAAAAGGGACAGGCCAGCTAAAGGCTGTTAAACTGTCAGCAAACAGCACCCTTGCATTTAGTGATGGCACTATAGATATTACCCAGGCAACTCCGGGCAGTGGCATCGCCTACACCCTTGCCGGCCAGACAGGAACATCTAGCGAAGCGGTAGTAACTCTGACTACTCCTGCCACACTCACAGCCACCAACACCGACACTAAAGTATATATGGTGATCAACCCTGGTACACCCACCGGTAATTGCACTATTGAACTATCGGTTGATGGCACAACCTGGTCTTACTTACTTAAGGCGGTACCTGTTGGCGGCTTTAAGCGTGGTATCAAGTATGTGGTTTCAGTTGATGCTTCAAGTGCTTCTGCGTTGGAAACAGGAGAAGTGGTCAGTCTAACCGGCAGGATTTGGATGGACAGAAACCTGGGTGCCACGCGGGTTGCACAAAGCAGCACCGATGCAGATGCTTATGGCGATTTATACCAATGGGGAAGAGCAGCCGATGGGCATCAGATCAGAACATCCGGAACCACACCAACATTAGCAGACTCCGATACTCCGGGACATGCTAATTTTATATTAGCCACTTCTTTACCTTACGATTGGCGCAGCCCGAAAAACGACAACTTATGGCAGGGTGTAAGCGGCACCAACAACCCATGCCCGAGCGGTTTTAGAATACCTACCTCATCTGAACTAACTAACGAGCGATTAAGTTGGGGCAGCAATAATTCAGCAGGAGCTTTCGCAAGCCCGTTAAAACTCCCCTTACCAGGCAACCGCAGCAGCAGCAATAGTTCGATAAATTATTTTGGTACCCAAGGCCGCTACTGGTCGAGTACCGTAACTGGCAATTACATGTACTGCCTGTCCTTAATCAGTAGCGCTGCCAACAGCACGTCCACCGACTACCGGGGATACGGCTTATCTGTTCGCTGCATTAAGGATTAGTCACTTCTGACACTTTGCCTGACTGTCCCGTAGTATGACAGTCAGGTTTTTAAACCTTACCGCGAAGTGGTCGATTATTTTTAAATGAAGAAAGTAGAAAGTTTGTAAAGTGGGAGCTTTATGAACTTTTTACTTTATAAACTTTCTATTTTACAAACTTATGAATATGAAAGAAAAAATTGCGTTAAGCATATTTTATAAGTGCTACAATGAAGATGCTATGGTATTTGTAAAGCAGATAAAGCCTTACAAGGTGTTATCTAAATTTATTTAAAGTGCTGGCGAATAGAAATGATAGAGCAAAATAAAAATATAACGCCAGATAAAATAAATGAGTACACTCCAATTATTTGATAATTAATTCATCTGAAAACTATTCGTCTGATAATATATATTCCTTGTAGAATACTCATCTGACTCAGATCCGTCATATTGTTCATATCTCTGGTATTTCGTCTCTCTGTTAATATAATTATCTAGCGACTTAAAATTTAAGATAACTTTGTTGTCTTAAAATTTTTACTTTTAGACTTCAGGTTTGTGAAAAAGAGAAAGTCATACAAAAGAGATAAATCTGATAGAGACCTTGAAAAAGATTCTAAAAAGAATGTGATTTCTCAATGCTTTCAAGAAACATTTTCGCAACCATCTGAACAGTTTAATAATTCAAGTTCAGTCAAAATGCCTGCTACAAGACCCGTTGCAAATAGGGGCGTTATCGATTGTAAGAAAGTTCTTCCTCAAAGTTTTGAATACTATTTAAGGGAAGCGGCTGGTGATTCAACTGATAAAATTATTGATGCTTTACTAAATAGTGAACCAACTCTCTCAATAAGACTAAATCCTTTTAAACCAGTTGGTGCTGATGTAGATTCGGTTGCAAATGATGTTGTTAAGTCGGGTGATCGAATTCCTTGGTGCTCAAATGGTTTCTACTTAGCCCAGAGGCCTCTGTTTACCTTTGATCCTACACTTCACGCGGGTGCTTACTATGTCCAGGAACCAAGTTCTATGTTTCTGGAGATGCTCAGGCCTGTTTTACAATCGCTCTCTCCCCGTAACGTTCTTGATTTATGCGCAGCTCCCGGTGGAAAAAGCACTCACCTTATCTCTATGCTCCCACTCGGCACTCGGTTTACAGTTAACGAAGTTGTAAAACCTCGACTTTCTGCCCTGAGAGAAAATATTCTTAAATGGGGAGTGCCCGGCATACAAATCACAAGCAAAGAGGCTCACCAGTTTGCCCCAAACGATTGTTCGTTCGCAGATCTTTTTGACTTTATATTGGTAGATGCTCCGTGCTCGGGTGAGGGTATGTTCAGAAAAGATCCGGGTGCAATTTCTGAGTGGTCTGAGGAGAATGTCAAAATGTGTGCTGTTAGACAGAAGAAAATTGTGAAGGAAATTTGGGGTGCGCTCAGGCCGGGCGGTTTACTTGCCTATTCAACCTGTACCTTTAATAGGTACGAAAATGATATGAATGTGGCTTGGATGAAACGTGATCTTGGCGCTTCTCTTATATCGCTGGAGGAGTTTTATAAATCTCAGGGCCTTGAACACATTTTTAGTGAAAAAATTCGAGAAGAGTGGGGCATAATGAAAAGTGAAGAGGGTGGATATCAATTTTTCCCCGGCATTGTTCGTGGCGAAGGCCTCTACGTTGCCCTCCTTTACAAACCGGAATTCACATCAGAAACAGAGCTCTCTGGATTAGCCATATTTTCAGCAGAAACAGCACCCTCTGGATCAGCCATACATTCAGCAGAAGCAGCACCCTCTGGATCACAAAAATCTTCAAGAAAACAGAATGACTCAAAAAGTCTGGAATCATTTCACAGTCTTGGAATACCTAATCAGGCACCAACAATAAGAAACAATTCTTATGTGAATTCAGTTGATAATACTTCCAGAACCTCTCAGTACAAAACCTCTTCAAACAAACTCTCAACAAATAAGTTCTCGTCTAAAAAAATCTCTACCAATAGCACTTCAATTAAACCGTCAACTAATAGGCCTTCATCGAATAAACTCTCTACCAATAAGTCCTTTTCCGGGAGTCTATCTGATGCTTCTTCATTCGCACCATCACATGAAGAGGCACTTCTTATAAATATTAATCTCTTTAATATTGATGGTGTAGCCGAACAATTGTTTGATAGTAAGATGTCTAAATGGTCTGGCTATGAAATAATATCTAAATTGCAGGAATCTGAATTGACAGCGAAATTGTCTGATTATGAATTAATTCCTCAATGGCCAGAACATGAACTAACCAAAGAGCAGGCTATTAAATTCCTTTCCAGAGAGAGTCTTGTTCTTGAAGGTGCCCCTCCGGGCTACTTAAAGGTCACATACGGCGGCCTAGGCCTCGGCTTCGTCAAAAACATCGGCAGTCGTGCAAACAACCTCCTCCCGACCAACTTAAGAATCCGCAAACAACAATAATCTCCGCGCCAGTTTGTGGTAACTGTCACATTATTAGCATAATGAAAATGAGCCAATTTTTATTCAGGTAACCGTTCATTGAGCCCCGCCTTGGTATTACAAAAAAAAGGATCTTCAAAATTGAGGATCCTTTATTATTAGCTTGTCTTCTAGTGGTTTCCATTTATTTGGGAGTAGTTCATGAAGCTTGAGGTGATTGTGGTCCATAAGTCTTGCCAGTATGTCCTCCAGATATGCAATCGGGTCTATATTATTCATTTTACATGATGCGATTAGTGAGTATATCTGTGCTGCTCTTTTTCCTCCGGCATGTTCACCGCAAAACATATAGTTTTTTCTGCCCAGTACAGGTGCTCTCATGACTCTCTCTGCTGCATTGTTGTCTATTCTGTATGATCCTTTCCGCAAGTAATTGATTAACCAAGGGAACTCGTTGAGAGCATATGTGACGGCTTTGCCAAAGGAGCTTCTGGGAAGAACACTTTCATCTCTACTTTTGCGTTGGAGCCACCGATAAAACTCTTTTAGAATGGGAACGGAATGAGTTAGTCTGTATTGTTTTATTTGTTCCTCTGTCATCTTTTTGTCAGGAGGCCGTTCCGGGTCGTAACATGCTCTTTCCACAGAGTATAAACGGGATATATACTCTAAACCTTCTCTTGCCCTTGGATCTGTAGGCTCGCTTTCAAAAAAGGCCCTTCTGATATGCGCAAGACAGGCTATCCGCCTTATCCTTTTACCATTTTTACCTTTGCCTATATTTTTATAAGCGGCATAGCCATCGGATTGTATTGTACCTGAGTAGTTCTCCAGTATATCTTCCAACACTTTACTGCTTCTGGAGCCTTGGTCGTACTTGAAGCTCATTAATCCGGTTTCCGGAGAGACGACTCCCCATATATAACCTTTCTTCGTTTTACTCTCTCCTTTGATTAAAATAGGAATGGAAGTCTCGTCAATATTAAGATATGGGCTCTTAATTACCTGTTTTTCCAACTCTTCAAAGATAGGGACAAGGATCTGGATTATTCTTACAACCCATGAGTTAACTGTAGATTTAGACCAATCTATCCCTATGTTTTTAAAGATCTCTAATTGCCTCTGTATTGGGATGTGATATCCAAATTTATTGACGGTTATAGCTGCCAGCAGAGAGTTATCTGCAAGGCAGCGTTCTATCAAATGAGATGGAAAGGGAGCAGTAAATACTTTGTCTCCGTTGCCATAGATTAACCTTTTGTAGATAGTCCTTATAATCTTGGGTGGGATGTAAGAGTATCTTATAATCTCTTCTTCCCGCAGTAGTCTTGCTCCTGTTGTATCTTCCAATGGTTCAAGTACTATTACTCTCTCCTCCAGACCCTCATATACCCTTCTCTGTGGCTTTGTCTGCTTTACCTTCTCAACAACGGGTTGTTGTTCAATCGCGCTATCCTGTTGATTAACTTCATGTTCCGGCACAGGGGCCTGAACAATATCCTCTTTTGCCTTTGTGCTTAACTTTGAAAGCTTTTCACTCCTGGAGCCGTAAAGTTGCTTTGATAACTTCTTAATGGTGGCGCTCAACTCAGAGACAATACCCTGAGTCTCTTTATGGCTCTCACTCAACGATAAACTGAGCTGCTCTATTTGCCTGCTTAATGACGAAATTTGCTCATCTTTGGCAGAGAGCAACATTGTTAAATGCTGTATTAAGTCCTTGTCATTCACATAACAAAGATACAAAACATTAATCTAAAAACCAAAGAAAAATACGGTTATTTATTTGATATACAATTAATTACTTACAGCCTTCCTACTTATTATGTAGCGTGATCTAAAATTTATTCTTCCGGCGATTATACCCTCTACGATCATAAATAACACTTGCCAGCTTATGCAATATGTGCGGGTTTTAGGATTGAAAAAAGGTAGCTCAAAACGCCCATTCTCAAGGCGTTTATAATACAGCACAAATCCACCTCTTTGCCATTGTAGAAGCTTTATTTTTGTTCTGCAACGACTCATGAAAATATACACCTCCCCGGAAAGAGGATCTCGGTGCATCTGGTGTCTGACTACTCCGCAAAGAGCATCTATTCCTTTGTTCATTGATGTATTACCAATACAAAAGTAATATTGTAAATCTTCTCCCAATCCAAACATAACTACAGAAGATCTACCTTAAATATTACGCCCGTCTGATCAAAACTCAAACAATCATCGGATAGATAATAATCGTTCTCCTTTGCCCATTCAATGAATCCCTGGTAATAAATCCCCTCTTGGCGGCAAAAATCCCTGAGCTTTAAAAAATATCCTCCAGAAACATATCTATTATAAGATATCTCATAACGTTGCGCTGCTTTTAATGATGTCATATCCTTTTATTTTAAACGCAAAATTAAGGATCACAAATGCATCTAAAAAGGCGGGGCTCAATGAACGGTTACTTATTCAGAAAGTTGGCTCATTTTTAAGTATTTGAATATTAAAGATATACCACAAACTGGCACGGAGAAAAATTTCTAATTCTACCTTTTTATTATCTGATTTGGAAGACTTCAAACATAATTTTATACTAATTATGCATCTGGAATTATAATTTTTAGGGAGGAAAGATGATGGGTGTAAAAAATGTGAGAAATCTAAAATGTTCAAAAAATGAAGAGACTAAAAAGAATGCACACTGTATTGATGTTGTTCAAGAAATTGAGCAACCAATTGTTGGTAAGGTAGTGAAAAACACAAGAGTTCAGGAGGGCAGTATACATGTTTATTTTCGAGGAAATGGACGTTTTAATGTGTTCTATGGTGATTTGGATAAAATTGAATTTCTCAAAAGGTGCAACAAGGCTGCTGAATTGCATAGTACTGCCATTGAGCAGATTGTGTTGATGGACAATCATGTGCATTTGCACGTCAACACAAAATCCCTTACTCCCTTTGCGTATAATCTTATACACGGTTACTCGTACTGGTATAACAAGAAGCATGGTTTATCAGGCAAGCTGTTTGAATCTCCGTTTAATAGTTCAATTAGGATTTCGGATGTCTGGATAATGAACAGTATGCTATACATTCTGCAAAATCCTCTAAGTGCAGGAATCTGCAACCACCCCAAAGAATACACATGGAGTTCTTACCACTCCTACTTCACCAGATCCAATGCAAAACCAAATCCGATAAACAAATACCTGAATATTGATAAGACATTTATCTATGATCGCTTTAAGAGTCTTCAGGATTTTGATAAGGCAATTCTTGAAGAATCTGCAAATATTAAAGAAATAAGAGAGGTTGACGCTAAGAAATGGGAGAAAATACCTGATGCGGAGGTAATCCGGCTGGCTAACATAAGACTAAACGGAAGAAACGTCTTTCATTTCAGTAAGTCTGAAATTGAAAGCTTTATTTTGGAACTACGTAATGAAATTGGGGCATCTTACAGGCAAATATCATCCATAACGCATCAAAGTTGGGAGTATGTTAGGAGGGTTTGCAAATAATCTCCGCGCCAGTTTGTGGTAAACATCACATTATGAGCATAATGAAAATGAGCCAATTTTTATGCAGAAAGTTGGCTCATTTTCAAATATTTGGTTATTAAATATATACCACAAACTGGCGCGGAGATTGTCCCGTCCTGAAATAGGTTGACACAAAAAAAGTGTAAACTTATGAATGCAAAACCAGGAAAATCAATCCTTACATCAAGTAAGGAACTCAGTGAACGCTACAAGAGGAGAGTAGTATCATTGGTTGAAAAATACCAAATGACGCCATCCATTGCGGTCAAAAAATTTCATATCAGGAATACATCAGTTCTTACTGAATGGAGAAGAAAATATGGTATTTTTGATATTGATTACATAGTTATTGACAAAATGGACACTTCAAAAGACATTCCAGAAGTCAGAAGACTAAAGGATTTACTTAAGGCAAAGGATCAGGAGATCACACGCTTAAAGAAAGAAGTATATCTTAACAAGCAGAGAGAGATTATGGTTGATGCCATTATTGAGGTTGTAAAGGAAGATTACAACATTGATCTGTCAAAAAAAGATATACCCGGGTTATTGACAGGTACATCCTCAGAGGAGGCCAAGGAGGAATAAAACTTGGCTGTCAGTTACTCGGGAAAAGCAGGCAGGCTTATTATAAACACTTAAAAAGGGTAAAAACAAAGCAGGTCAAGGCGTGTACAGCCGTATCGCTGGTAATGGAGCAGCGAAAGGAGTTACCTCGCATAGGCACCCTTAAACTATATCATCTACTCTTACCGCAGCTTAAGGAAATTAAAGTCGGAAGAGATATGCTTAATACAATACTCAAAGTAAACGGATTGCTCATAAAGCCATTAAGACAATATAGAAAAACCACACAGTCGACACATTTTCTCAAAAAACATAAAGATTTGGTTGCTGGCTTGAACATATCAAGGCCCGAACAGGTATGGGTAAGCGACATAACTTATGTATACCACAGACAACGTCACTATTATCTTTCACTTATTACAGATGCCTATTCTAAGCGAATAATGGGATATAACATTGATACTGGTCTGTCTGCTGAACTGGTTATAGAGTCTCTAAAGATGGCTATAGGAAACAGAGACTATAAAATGAAGCTTATTCATCACTCTGACCGAGGTTCTCAGTACTGTTGCAATGAATATCAGATGATACTCCGAAGATATGGAATAAGAACAAGCATGACCGAAGGCTATGACCCCTACTCAAACGCAATAGCAGAAAGGGTTAACGGTATCCTTAAACAGGAATTTTTACTGGAAGGAAGAGAGTGTTCATTCCATGAGTTAAAGGTGATTGTAAAACATTCGATAGAAACGTATAATAGAAAAAGACCTCATCTTTCCTGTGCTCTGCTGACACCAATTAAAATGCATCAGCAGAGACAACTTAAAAGGAAAGAATATAAAGTAAAAGTCCAGCTACAAAATACAATTTAGGAATGAACTCAATTAATTATATTTGTAAAAATCGTGTCAACTTTTTTCAGGACGTGACAGATTTATGTGTGGGCATGTGTTTGTGCCTTCGGCGTGCTGGGGTGTGTGTGGTATGTGGTGCCTTCGGCGGTGTTTGTGCCTTCGGCGTGCTGGGGTGTGTGTGGTATGTGGTGCCTTCGGCGGTGTTTGTGCCTTCGGCGCGTGTTTGTGCCTGTGGCGTATGTGGTGCTGGTGTTTCTCCGCGCCAATTTTGGACAACTGTTTGTTAATGAATGTTTTGCAAAAGAGACTTTTTGAAATCTAAGTCTTTCTTACCAAAGTCTATTTTGTAAGTATCTGTTGGGCAAACACATGTCCAAAAGTGGCGCGGAGATTTGTGTGGTGCCTTCGGCGGTGTTTGTGCCTTCGGCGTGCTGGGGTGTGTGTGGTATGTGGTGCCTGAGGCATTTATGTGGTGCCTTCGGCGGTGTTTGTGCCTGCGGCATGTTGGGTGTATGTGGTATGTGGGAGCTGGTGGGTTGAGCGCTTTTGGGTGTGTTGGTGCATGAGGGGTGTTGGTGAAAAAAAAGACCTTTACGGTGTGGTAAAGGTCTTTTTTTTTGTGTGTCTGGTTTGCCGCCGATGTGGTCGAGGGCGATGGTTAGCCGCCGAAGTCGTCGAAGGCGATGTTTTCTTCGGGTACGCCTAGGTTGTCGAGCATGTTGGAGACGGCGCTGTTCATCATTGGGGGGCCGCATAGGTAGTACTCGATATCTTCGGGTGCTTCGTGGTTGCCGAGGTAGTTGTCGAGCAGAACTTTATGTATGAAGCCGGTGTAGCCGGTCCAGTTGTCTTCGGGTTTTGGTTCGCTTAGGGCGAGGTTGAAGGTGAAGTTCGGGAACTCTTTCTCGATTGCGCGGAACTCCTCTTCGTAGAAGACCTCTCTGAGTGATCGTGCTCCGTACCAGAAGCTCACTTTGCGGGTGGTCTTCTCGGTGTGGAAGAGGTGGAAGATGTGTGAGCGCATTGGTGCCATTCCTGCTCCACCGCCTATGAAGACGATTTCGTTTTGTGTATCTTTTATGAAGAATTCGCCGTAAGGGCCCGATATGGTTACTTTGTCGCCCGGTTTGCGTGAGAATATGTATGATGAGCAGACTCCGGGGTTAACCGGCATAAATGTGCCTTTGCTTCTGTCCCAAGGTGGTGTTGCTATCCTGATGTTTAGCATTATGATGTTGCCCTCTGCAGGGTGGTTGGCCATTGAGTAGGCGCGGAAGGTGTTTTCGTCGTTTTTCATCTTGAGATCCCAGATTTTGAGAGAGTCCCAATCTTCGTGATACTCTTTCTCTACGTCAATATCCTTTGAGAAGTCAACTTCGCAAGGCGGAATGTCAATCTGGATGTAACCCCCGGATTTAAATTTGAGGTGCTCTCCCTCAGGGAGTTTAACTACAAATTCTTTAATGAAGGTTGCAACGTTGTGATTGCTAACTACTTCAGTCTCCCATTTCTTAATGCCAAGAACCTCTTCAGGAACCTCAATATCAAGATCTTCCTTAACCTTAACCTGGCATCCGAGGCGCCACTGAGTCTGTTGCTGTTTGCGGGTGAAGAAGCTTACCTCGGTAGGGAGAATCTCTCCTCCACCGGAAGTAATGCGACATTTGCACATTCCGCAGGTTCCTCCTCCTCCGCACGCAGAGGGTAGAAAAATTTTGTTATTTGAAAGGGTGGTAAGTACTGTGTCACCAGGAGATACGATAAGCTCTTTCTCGCCTTCGTTAATGGTGAGTTTGACCTCTCCCGATGGGGTCAGTTTTGCCTTTGCATAAAGAAGTAATGCTACAAGAAGAAGCATTACAATCAAAAAAGCTATAATTGAAAGTATTGTTATAACTGATAAATTCATTTCCATTCTCCTCCTAGAGTTTAATGCCCATAAAGCTCATAAATGCGATGCCCATAAGACCTACTACAATAAATGTTATTCCCAGACCTCTTAGAGGTGCAGGAACGTTGGAGTAGGAGAGCTTTTCACGAATCGCAGCCAGAGCAACTATCGCCAGAAACCAGCCAAGACCCGACCCAAGTCCGAATACGGTAGCTTGTGCAAGTGTTTCGTAAGCGCGCTCCTGCATGAAGAGTGAACCTCCCAGAATGGCGCAGTTTACTGCGATAAGGGGGAGGAATATTCCCAGTGAGGAGTAGAGTCCGGGTGAAAATTTCTCAACCACCATCTCTACCAGTTGTACCATTGAGGCAATAACTGCTATGAAGATTATGAAGCTTAAAAAGCTGAGGTCAATGTTTGCGTACTCGGGATTAAGCCAAGCCAGTGCACCTTCTGAGAGTACATATTTGTGAAGCAGGTAGTTTGCGGGCAGTGTTACTCCCAATACGAAAATAACTGCCAGGCCCAGCCCTACCGCTGTTTTGACGTTTTTTGATACTGCCAGGTATGAACACATTCCAAGGAAATATGCAAATACCATATTGTCTATGAAAATAGACTTTACGAATATATTAACTAGTTCTTGCATAGAGGTATGTGTTATTTTTCAATTAATTCTTTTTGAATGCTTCTCTGTACCCAAATGAATACTCCTACAAGTATCAGTGCCATTGGGGGCAGTATGAAGAGGCCATTATTTTCGTAGAAACCTCCGTTCTTAATGTACCATGATGCCGGTATCAACTGATATCCCATAAGAGATCCTGAACCAAACAGCTCGCGGAAAAAGGCTACTGCCACAAGAATGATTCCGTATCCGAGTCCGTTTGCAAAGCCGTCAATTAGTGATGGAAGAGGTTTGTTTGCAAGGGCAAATGCCTCAATCCTACCCATTATTATACAGTTAGTAATGATTAACCCTACGAAAACAGAAAGCTGCTTGCTTACTTCGTATGCAAATGCTTTAAGTATCTGGTCTACAAGAATTACTAACATTGCAACAACTACAAGTTGTACAATAATTCTTATTCGGTTTGGAATTGTATTTCTAAGGGATGATATTATAGCGTTGGAGAATCCCATCACAATGGTAACTGACAGTGCCATTACCAGTGCGGGTTCCAGTTTAACCGTTACTGCCAGAGCCGAGCAGATGCCTAGTACCAGAACTGATACCGGGTTATTTTTAAATAGTGGCTCTATAAATATCTTTTTGTACATATATATCTATATTTCTCGGTTACTGAATATTTACCTGTAATGCAGGAGTTACAGCGGTTGAATCGCTTTGTTGCATCTGCAATGCAGCTTCGGCGGCTCTCTCTTCTGCCTCTTTAAGTTTTGCTGCAAAGAAGGTTGTGTACTCTTTAATGTTCTTGAAGAGCATCTCCTCAACAGCTTTGGAGGTGATTGTTCCTCCTGAAATGGCATCCACTTCGTGAGGGTTTGATGCATCTGCGCCTCCTTTCACTACAAGTACAGAGACATAGTTGCCGCTGTTATCAAATATCTTCTTGTTTTCGAATTGGTTGTAAAAAGCAGGAGTGGTAATCTCTGCGCCCAGTCCCGGAGTTTCGCTCTTGTGGTCAAAAGTTGCTCCATAAACTGTGTTAAAGTCTCCTTTCAAAGAGATGTATCCCCAAACGGGGCCCCACAGACCTACTCCCTTTAATGGAATTATATAGAATCTCTCTCCATTTTCTATAGTACATATATATAGAGTGAGATCTTTACCCTGTTCATTAATTGAGGAGTCCTTTATGTATTTTGCATACTCTGCCTCAATGTAGCTGTCTTTATCTTTGGCTCTTGCTGCTTGATCGGCTCCGAGCTGAACAGAGCGGAGAATCATCTCTTTTCTCTCGATCTCTACGTTTCTCTGTTGTCTCTCTTTAAGCAACGAAGAGGCGAAAGCGAGTATTACAGCCACAACTACAACCATTATGGTTGCATATACTATTGTGTATAAGTTATTATTTGTATTCATCGTTCTTCTGCTGAGTTATTTAATGACTGCTCTTTCGAGCCTTCTCTTTATTCCTCCCTGTACTACTATGTAGTCTATCAGTGGTGCAAATGTGTTCAATAGTAAAATCGAAAGCATCATTCCCTCAGGATAGCCTGGGTTGAATACTCTGATTATTACTGCCATTACACCAATAAGGGCTCCATAATACCATTTGCCTCTCTCTGTTTGTGAGCCTGTTACAGGGTCTGTTGCCATAAAGACTGCTCCGAATGCAAAACCTCCCATTACCAGGTGGTTCCATGCTGGAACTGCCATGTATGAGCCTTCTGGTGCAAGTGCATTCAGGAGTAAACCTGTTAAAAGTCCTCCGGCAAATACCGAAAACATAATTTTCCAGCTTGCTATTCCTGTAAATAAAAGGAGGGCTGCGCCAATGAGTATTGCCAGTGTGGATGTCTCTCCTATAGATCCGGGAATTATTCCAAGGAACATGTCGTTGAAAGATGGAATATCGAGTCCCGCCTGTGCGTTGGCCAGTGGTGTGGCTCCCGAGAAGCCGTCAATTACTCCTTCGCCCTTTGATAATCCTGCTATCCAAACTTTGTCTCCCGACATAAATGAGGGGTAGGCAAAGAATGCAAAGGCTCTGGCTAATAGAGCGGGGTTCCAGATGTTCATTCCTGTGCCTCCGAATACCTCTTTTCCTATGATTACTGCAAAAGCAACCGAAAGGGCAAGCATCCATAGAGGAAGATCAACAGGCATAATGAGCGGAATAAGCATTCCGGTTACCAGATAGCCCTCGTTGACTTCGTGACCTCTTATCTGTGCTGCGGCAAATTCAATTCCCAATCCTACTGCGTATGATACAATAACTATTGGCAGCACCTTAAAGAAGCCGTAGAAAAATGTAGGCCAAAATTCAAGTTCTGCGCCCACAGACAGGTTGTGTTGGTACCCTGTGTTCCACATTCCGAAAAGGAGTGCAGGCATCAGGGCAATAATCACCATTGTCATAGTGCGTTTAAGATCGATACTGTCTCGTATGTGAGCCCCTTTACGGGTTACTGTATCGGGTACAAACAGAAAGGTTTCGAATGCATCGAATGAGGAGTGGAGAAAACTCAGTTTGCCTCCTTTGCTGAATGTTGGTTTAACGTTATCTATTATTTTTCTTATAGCTTTCATCTCTGACTCTTTTATGACATTTCTTTAATCATAAGGTCTATGCCTTTTGATATAATCTCCTGAATATCTGTCTTTGAAGGGCATACGAATTCGCAAAGGGCAAAATCCTCTTCAACTACTTCGTAAATACCCATTGCCTCCATTTTGTCGATATCTTCGGCAAGGATTGCCTTAAACAGATATAGAGGGTAGATGTCCATTGGTAAAACCTTTTCGTAAACTCCGGTCATTACAAATGCCCTTTCTCCGCCATTCAGGTTTGTGTCCAGTGAGTAGCGTTTCCCGGGGAAGAGCCACGAAAAATATGAGTGTGATATACTGAATTTTTTCATGCGGAATGGTTTTATCCATCCTAACATCTCATGATAGTTTCCTTCGTTGATCAGGGTGATCTGGTTGTGGAAAAATCCCAGATAACCATCTTTGCCCACATCGTCACCTGTCAGCACGTTTCCGCTAATGTATCTCACAGGCAGAGGCTGCTCTTTTGCGTTTTTGTCACCTTTGATGTTGACATATTCGCTTATTGAAGAGAGGTTTGTGCCGGGAACACACTCTACATAGCTTGGCTTATGTGCTCTTGGGCCGGTAACTGCTATCACCTTTTTGACATCATAAATGCCTTTGGTAAAGAGACGGCCGATTGCGGCTACGGTGTACATATCAAGCGTCCAGACTACCTCACCCTTGTTCACAGGGCTTACATGATGAATCTGAACCCCTACGTTTCCGGCAGGGTGAACTCCGTCAAATGTGTGTGTAATCACCTTCTCAAGGCGGTGGAATGGGCTGCTGGCAAAATTGGTGGCGTGAAGTCCTATGTGAACTCCGCCTGCAGTGAGTTTAGACAAAATATCTACTCCTATCTGAATCTGCTCGATTTCAGCCTTTAGGGCATAGTCAAGATCGGGTGCAAGTGGAGCGGAGTCAAAGCCGGAAATAAAAATTGCTTTTGGATCAATATCTTTATTGGGAGCAATCCCGTATGGGCGCTGCCTTATTGCAGCCCATAGACCGCTTTCAAGCAGTGTGTCAATAAGCTCCTGTTTGGTTGCTGTCCTGAAATTGGGAGTTGTTATCTGGAGGTAGTCGATAGTTTGGTCTGCATCGATGCGTATCTCCAGAAGCTTGCGCTTCTCCCCGCGGTAAATTTCTGAAACTTTTCCGCTTACAGGTGAACAATAATTTATATATGGCCTGCTTTTGTCTGTAAATATCGGCGACCCTGCTTTTACCAAATCTCCCTCTTTAACAAGCAATTTAGCATTAAGTGCTTTGAAATCAGTAGGTTTGATTGCAATTTTGTCGGGCGATATTCTCTTTGTTATATGGGTTTGAGCTTCTCCTGCCAGAGGAATGCTTAAACCTTTGCGTAATCGAATGTGGTCTGACATTTTTTTGAAAAAATTTTGTGGCAAAGATACACATTATTTATAATTTTGTAGCCAATGAACAGAGAAATTTCTACTATAACAGAGGGCCTAAATCCTGCTCAAAGACAAGCAGTTGAACAATTTGAAGGGCCCTCACTGATAATTGCGGGGGCGGGTTCGGGGAAGACAAAAGTACTTACCTGTAGAATTGCAAATATTTTAAGCAAGGGGCACCGGGCAGGATCGGTGCTTGCTTTGACTTTTACTAACAAGGCATCCAGAGAGATGAAGGAGAGGATATCCTCTCTTGTTGGAAATGAGGCGGCTAAATACTTATGGATGGGTACATTTCACTCGGTATTTGTGCGATTTCTGAGGGAAGATGCCGAACTTTTGGGCTTCCCAAAGAGCTTTACGATATATGACACTTCTGATTCGAGAAGCGCAGTAAGGGCTTGCATAAGGGACTTGTCGCTGGATGATAAAGCTTATAAACCTAATGAGGTTTTAAGCAGAATATCAATGGCCAAAAACAATCTGGTGACTGCCGCGGCATATACTGCCAATGCAACCTTTATGGCAAACGATGCAGCTGCAAGAAAGCCAAAGATTGGTGAGATATTCGCTTTGTACGAAAAACGATGCAGGCAGTCAGGTGCGATGGATTTTGATGATATATTGCTCTATACCAACATATTGCTTAGAGATTTTCCGGATGTCTTGGAGAAGTTTCGCCAAAGGTTTTCATTTATTTTGGTTGACGAGTATCAGGACACAAACTATGCTCAGTATTTGATTGTTAAGAAGCTCTCTTCTACTCACAGAAACCTTTGTGTGGTTGGTGATGATGCGCAGAGTATATACTCTTTCAGAGGTGCAAGAATTGAAAATATTCTGAATTTCAGGAAAGACTATCCTGAGGCTAAAGAGTTTCGCCTTGAGCAGAATTACCGCTCTACTCAGACAATTGTCAAAGCGGCAAATTCACTTATCTCCAAAAATTCAGCTCAGCTTAAGAAGGAGTGTTTTTCTGAGGCCGGAGTGGGAGATAATATTGAGATTGTAAAGGCCTATACCGATCAGGAGGAGGCTTTTTTGGTGGCCTCTTCGATTCTGTCTAAAATTTACGATACCAAGGCTGCTTACAGCGATTTTGCTGTTTTATATAGGACAAATGCTCAGTCAAGGGCAGTTGAGGAGGCTCTCCGTAAAAGATCTCTACCCTATAAGATATACGGGGGAAACTCGTTTTATGACAGGGCAGAGGTGAAGGATGTTATGGCCTATCTGAGGCTTTTGGTCAATCCCAAAGATGATGAGGCTTTCAGAAGGGTTGTTAATGTGCCGGGCAGAGGAATTGGTGATACTACAGTCGGCTATTTGTCGTCTGCTGCTGTTGCTGGCGGAATGTCTATGTGGGAGGCTCTTTTTACCGGTGATGTTCTGAGTTTTGGCATCAAAAGTGCTGCTTTGCACAAACTTACAGAGTTTTGTAAGATGGTTTCAGATGTTGCAGCCAAAATTGGTGAAATGAATGCATACGACATTGCTGTTGAGATTTTTATCAAGAGTGGGTATGCCACAATGATAAAGGGTGATCTCTCAATCGAGGGGCAGGCAAAGGCCGAAAACGTTGAGGAGCTTTTCAATTCAATCAAGGCTTTTGTCGAGGAGAGAGAGGCCGAAGCCGAGGCTGAAGCGGGTGTTGAGAGTGTTCCTGTTAATGTAAAGGTTGATAGCAGCAAAGTTGGTGCAATTGATGCCGGTATAATTGATACCAATACATTTGAAGCTGATACAATTGATGCCTATACAATTGATTCTGGTAAAAATGATGCCGGAAATTCAGAATTAAATGGCAACGAAAATGTAGAATATGAGGTTGTTAATGGCGAGAGTTTTGCGCCGGTTGCGCCTCTTGAAGATTATCTGGAGACAATTTCGCTCATGAGCGCCATTGACGAAAACAGCAAGGAGGAGGATTTCAACAAGATAAGCCTTATGACCGTTCACTCTGCAAAGGGTTTGGAGTTTCCACATGTATTTGTTATTGGCCTTGAGGAGAATCTTTTTCCCTCGGTTAATTCATCCAGCAGTGAGTCTGAGATTGAGGAGGAGAGAAGGCTTATGTATGTTGCCATTACCAGGGCTAAAACCAGTGTAACCCTGTCGTATGCTCACACCCGCTTCAGGTGGGGAAATCATGTGAACTATCCGCCTAGCAGATTTCTGAAAGAGATTGATGCAAAATTTGTGAACTGGCCTGAATTGGACAAGGAGGCCGGTGGCACGGATCTTGAGCAGCAGTTGTTCGGTAACCGGAGTTTTGGCAACAAAGGGTTTGGAAATCGTGGGACTTCAGAAGGGAATTACGGTAACAAAGGGTTTGGTAACCGTGGGACTTCAGAAGGGAATTACGGTAACAAAGGATTTGGTAACCGTGCGTCGTCCGGAGGAAACTCTTCACAGCCGCCTCAAGTAAGCCGGCCGAAACCAAATTTCACTCCGCCGAAACCTCCAAATCCAAATTTTGTGGCCGATCCGGTTTCAAAGCTTGTTGCCGGTCAAACTGTAGAGCATGATAGATTTGGGGTAGGACAATTATTGGTTATTGAGGGAGATCCTTTGAATCTCAAGGCGGTAGTTGATTTTAACGATGGAGGAAGAAAAATTTTATTACTAAAATATGCAAAACTTAGGGTTATATCATAAATTGTGGCACGGGATTTGCAATTTATTTAGATGAAGTTTTTCATAGTTTAAGTTTAGGTTAAGTAATGGGGTCTTATCTCTTCGAGATAAGGCCCCATGAAGTTTTTAAGAGGTTGTGTAATCATCTCATCTAAAGTAAAATAGAGTTTTCATTATTATGTGTAATGAAAACTCTATTTTGTATTATTCTGGTTTTAAAACCCTTATAAATTGTCTGAAAATCACTTAAATGCCTGCTCGCTGAGGCCGGGTCCGTTTAGCTTAAGCAGGTGGAAATATTCAGGAACCTCTCTGCCCATTAATGAATCTACATAAAGCTTGGCAAGGTACTGTGATAGCATAAAGCCGTGTCCTCGCATTCCGGCAAAGAGCCCAAGTTCGGGGTCAACAATATAGCGTGGTTCTACATAGTAGCCCGACCATACAGCCTGGAAGCCTACTCCTGAGAGGCGTGGTATCCAGTTGCTGAACATCTCGGTTACTACCTGCAGAAACTCCTGTGAGCTTACTTTTAGATTTTTGTCGGTCTCTTTTGCGTCGTTAATAGGTGATGCACATCCGATAATCTGTCCTGTTTCGGCAAGTTGTTGTCCGTAAACTGCTGAAAATCCTTTGTACTTGCGTCTGTCTATGAGCATGTCAAGGTTAGCTCCCTCTTTGCCTAGCATAGGAAGTCGTTTGGTGATGAATGCCTGGTGTTTTACCGGGAACAGACCTGTCTCTATTCCTAGTTTTTTTGCAAAATGGTCTGCCTCTGCTCCAAGTGCATTTATGAATATTTCTGTTTGATACTCTTCGTATTCACGATTTGAGTTCTGCAGAATTACCCTGTACTCTTTGCCTGTTTTGTAAACCTCTACAAGTTTTGTGTTTTCCAGAATTGTGCCTCCCTTAGCTCGGCCGATCTCTCTCACTACATCTATTGTCTGTCCGGGATTTGCCTGCCAACACTCATTTGTTATCAGTGCGTGGCTGTATATGTCCAATTTTGGATTCAGGTAAGGTGAGATCTCTTTTGAGAAATCCTTTTTATCAACCATGTAGGCGTCAGACCATCCCTTTGACGCATCAAGTGATTTGTATGTCTGCTCATCGTGGGCGAAACTTACATATCTTATCAGGCGGAAATCTATGTTGTGCTTGCCTTGAAGATCTCTGAAAATCTCCAGATTGTGTTTTGCGATGTCGGCAAGGGCAGGCAATGAAAATGCCGGCCGGCCTCCTGCGATGTTTCTCCATGAACTCCCAAGCCCATCATTAACCATGAGCGGGTCAAAACCAGCCTCTGCAAAGAAGCGGAACAGCGATGCTCCCGAAATTCCTCCTCCGGCAATAAGAACCGAAACCTTCTTAACCGGCCGGCTCCCTTTGGGTAGTACAATCTGCTCCTTTTTCTCTCCCTGTACCATGTCTCCCAAAGTTACCAGGTTTGACATCGGTCCTCGAGGGGTTGGTTCGCCGCAAACCTCTACTCCGTATGCTCTCAATAGTAGTTTTGCCCTTGGAACACATCTGTTTCCGCGGCATGGGCCCATTCCTATTCTTGAGATATGCTTTAACTCGTCAGATGAGATTACCTTTCTGTCACCAATTACAGAGAGGAGTTTTTCAACTGTAACATCTTCGCAGTGACAAATATATGTTTTAGAGTCGTGCTTTTTGGAAAGGGGAATGAGTTCAATTTTTGAAGGGTACTTATCTTTTAGGATAAAGCCTCTTACTTCAATCAGCTTCTCTGCCGGGATTGGTTCTGCTGGTGATGTGCCTGCCACTGCTCCATCTGTCCCATCTGCCTCTTTTGTAGTGTAGCTTCTCATCGAAGTGGCGGTTACACGGGCGATGTTTGTTTTATTTTCGTTTTTCAGAATTTTCTCAATTACTCCCTCTCCCAGAATCTCTCCGTTATTATTTACAAGATAGACGTGAGAACCTTCATCTGCCTTATATTCAATTGGAAGAAAGAGTCTGTTTTTGTTTAGCTGATAGCCAAAAATTGCCAGTCCTGGACATTGGTAAACACACTGCATACAGCCTGTACATTTGTCGTAGTCAATTCTTGGAACGGTAGAGGTAGATGATTTTGTTATTGCGCCGAATTTGCAGGCAAATGCGCATGGGTTACATGCAAAGCCATAAAGGCAGTCTATAATCACAAAGCCCTTTTCGTTCATCCTTTTTTCTGTAGGCATGGCCGGCGTCTCAATAACTCTGACCGGATGCTGCTGAGAATCAATATACTCCTTAGATACTGAGAGGTAATCATCGTAGTTAAGTTTAATGCCAAGATCCTGAATAATCTCTTGCGCACACTGCTTTCCTCTAAGTACTGCTGATGTTCCTTCTCCTATTTTTACGGCATCTCCTGCTGCATGGCAACGGCGGCCGTAAACCTCTGTGCCTTTGCGAAATAGTTGATTATCAGGAATAAGACCGGTGCAAATATTTATACAATCAATGTCGTCGATTATCTTTTCGGTTCCGGGTATTGGTTTGAAATTTTTACATTCAGCTACAACTGCTCCTACAATTCCTGTGTGATCTTCGTTGGGAATTGCTTCAAGTAAAATATGTGATGTTAAAATTGGAATTCCGAGTCTTCTTACTCTGTTTGCCTGAACGGGAAATCCGCCTTCGTTTGGCATTGCCTCAATGATGGCCTTAACCTGAGCTCCGGCCTGCATTGCCTGATATGATGTGAGGTAACCGATATTGCCTGCTCCTACTGTTAGAATTTTCTTTCCCAGGAGTGTAAGCTCATTGTTCATCATTCGCTGAACTACAGCTGCGGTGTAAACACCAGGTAGATCATCATTTTTAAAGGCCGGCATAAATGGAACGGCGCCTGTTGCAACAACCAGATGTTCGGCATCGACGTATGATATCTCTTGTGTTGCTATATTTTTTATTACAAGTCTTTTACCCTCCAATATCTCCCACACTACAGAGTCAAGCAAAATTCCTGAATGGTCATCACCTGCAAGTGAGTTTGCAATGTCAAACCCCCTCATTCCACCAAATCTCTTCTCCTTTTCAAAGAAGAAAAATTGGTGAGTCTGCATTAAAAACTGACCTCCAATTTTACTGTTGTTATCTATTACCAAATTATCTACTCCTGCTTTGTTAAGCTCTTCTCTGGCGGCAAGACCGGCCGGGCCTGCTCCAACAATCACAACAGTTGTTTTGTGAACCTTTATATCTGTTTTGATAATTGATTGTTCATCAGGTAGATAGTTGTCGTCAATTTTCTGTACACTTTGAACTCCATCTACTTTGGTAATGCATATTCGTCGAACTTTACCGTCAACAAGCATTTCACAGGCACCACATTTTCCAATTCCGCACTCCATAGTGCGCTCTCTGTTTTCAAGGCTGTGTTTGTGAATTACCAATCCGGCCTGATGGAGTGCCGCAGCAATTGTAAAACCCTTTTGACCTGTAACTTTATGGCCTTCGAATATGAATTCTGCCTTATTGTCGGCAGGTATCGGTAGGATGGGGTGCTCTGTAATTTTATACATAGACAAAAATAAATTTTGACAAAATTAATTAAAATTGAATACTGTAATTTTAAAATTAGATATTTTTTGAAATTTATTGAATTTGGTAACATATCTTAAGCGAAGTGCTCTATTTTTGAATAGTTAACAAATAAAAATTTTTGATATGAGGCGAGAGATTTTTAGTGGTAACCGGTACAGAATATTGCCGGACCATACAGGTAATTCATTTTCAACATTAAACACTGGTATAAATGCACTTAATGGTTTCGATTTTAATTTTCGAAAACTTTTAACACGTAGCAACCTTGAATTTAGGTCGATAGCTGCAAATTTTTATCTTTTTCTTGGAATTATTTTATTTTCAATTTCTTTACTGATTTCATCTTGTCAGGGATTGGTTTTTACAGACGATGAGGGCGATAAGGGAGATAAAGGCGATAAGGGGAGTGGGTCGCTTGCAATGAAATTTGGTGAGGCAGCTGTTACAAAGGGTGTCACAAAGGAGTTTCCTGATAGTAATTCATTTACTCTAATTGTTAAAAGGGTAGAAGGTTATATAGTCTACAACGGAAGATATGGTGACAGACCTGCCAATATGGTGCTTGTGGCGGCCAGCTATGATGTCTCTGTCTTTTCAAGGCCATTTAGTGCACCTCAGTTTGATGCTCCTTGCTACTCTGATTCTAAAACGGTTGTTGTAGAAAAGGACAAGGTGACAAATTTACAATTCCTTTGCAGACAGAGCAATGGGGCAGTATTACTGTCGTTTACTCCGGAGTTTAAAAGTCGTTTTGGATTGTGGAGCACAGTACTTTCTGATGCTGCCGGTTCGGTGGTTTATCCCTATTCAGAGAATCGCTACCTTTATATGAATCCGGGTGAGATTACAGTCAGACTAAAACAAAGCGCGGTTCCGGGTGACTCTTCAGGGGTTCTGCTTACCAGGCGGACTCTTCTTCCAAGAGAGATGGTTGCCATAAACCTTCACTCCTCTTCGGGTGATACTGGTGGCGGCGAAGGAGGGGCCTCTACAAAAATCGTGATTGACACCTCTTCAATATGGGTTAAGGAGAGTATGGTTATTGGGAATTTGCGAGATGGTTCATCAAAGGAGCTTGCACTTAATCCTGAAGAACTTACAGGGTATGCCGGGTTGAAGGGCATTTGGGTGTGTGGTTATATTGCGGGCTATCTGACAACTTCGTCACTTATTACTACTGCGCCGTTTGATGTTGAGACAAATATTGCAATTGCTCTGACACCTGGCGAGAGTCTTAAAAGTAAGTGTGCCGGAATTGCTTTGCCTACCGGATCTATCAGAGAAGCTTTGAATCTAAAGTCTAAACCGGGCAACCTTGGTAAAAAAATATGGGTCAAGGGTACTATTACCGACAGCTATTTCGGAATCAGGGGTGTAAACTCTGTTACTGAATTTGCAATGGAGTAAATTTTTGTAGTTACGGGTTTAGCTTTTGTCTATATTTGCACATCAATAGATCTGTTTTTAATAACAGTTACTTAATGTCATATGTATGGATTACTTTGCTCATGAAACTGCAATTATTGAAGAGGGCTGTCAAATTGGTAGCGGATCAAAAATCTGGCACTTCACACATATAATGTCCAACTGCATAATTGGTGAGGGTTGCAATATTGGTCAAAATGTTGTTATCTCTCCCAAAGTGATTCTGGGTAAGAATGTTAAGGTTCAGAATAATGTATCGGTTTATACCGGCGTGATTTGTGAAGATGATGTCTTTCTTGGCCCTTCATGTGTCTTTACAAATGTTGTAAACCCAAGGAGTGCAGTTGTCAGGAAAGGTTTTTATGTAGAGACCAGGGTTTGTAGAGGCGCTACAATTGGAGCCAATGCTACAATAATTTGTGGCAATGAGATTGGTAGATATTCAATGGTGGGTGCTGGTGCTGTTATTACAAAACCTGTTGCTCCATTTGCTCTGGTTATGGGTAACCCTGCCAGACAGGTCGGATGGGTAAGTGAGTTTGGCAATAAGCTGAATTTTAATACTGAAGGATTGGCTGTTTGTGAAGAGAGTGGTCAGAAGTACAAGTTAGAGAATAATAGTGTTTTTAGGATATCCTAAGTTTACAGATGCAAATCAACAAAGATCTTCTTAGCCGGATTCTTTACTCTACAGATGCCTCTGCATATAGAGAGATGCCTTTGGGTGTTTTCTATCCGGAGAGTAAACAGGATCTTATAGACATTGTAAAGCTGGCTTCAGCCGAGGGTTTTTCAATCATTCCGCGTGCAGCTGGAACCTCTTTGGCGGGACAGGTTGTGGGAAAGGGTCTTGTGGTTGATGTCTCGAAACATCTTAATAAAATACTTGAGATTAATAAAGATGAGAGGTGGGCAAGAGTTGAGCCGGGGGTAGTTCTTGATGAGCTAAACCTAGCGGTTGCAGATTTTGGCCTCTGCTTTGGCCCTGAAACTTCTACATCAAACAGGTGCTGTTTTGCAGGCATGGTCGGTAACAACTCTTGCGGTTCGCACTCTCTGGTACATGGCAGCACACGTGATCATCTGCTCGAAACCGAAATGGTTCTCTGCGATGGCTCTGTTGCTTGTTTTAAATCATGTTCGGTTGAGGAGTTTGAAGAAAAATGCAGCATAGATGGTAGGGAGGGTGAAATTTACAGGTTTGCAGCCAATATACTTCATAATGAAAGGGTAAAGAGAGAAATTGCCGATCATTTTCCTGACCCTGAGGTGAGGCGTCGAAACACCGGATATGCCATTGATGAATTTCTTGATTCTGAGCGTGATATCTGTAAGATAATTGCGGGTTCTGAGGGTACACTTGGGCTAATTTCTGAGATTAAGGTCAATCTTGTACCGATTCTTCCAAAAGAGAGGGCTTTGCTCTGCGCTCACAGCAACAGACTCGAAGATGTTTTCAAGGCAAATCTGATTGCACTGGAGTATAATCCTGTTGCGGTGGAACTGATGGATGCCAATATTCTTGAGCTGAGCAAATCAAACATAAGTCAGAATAAGAACAGGTTTTTCATTCAAGGTACACCTGCTGCAATACTAATTGCTGAGTTTGCTGCAGAAAGCACAGATGAGTTGGTAAATATGGTTGATGCTGCTGAGAGTGCTCTTTTGGAGAGTGGGCTTATCTATTATTGTTCAAAAGTTTACGGGAAAGATACTGCCAAAGTTTGGGAGTTAAGAAAGGCGGGTCTGGGACTGCTTACCTCAATGAAGGGTGATATTAAACCTGTTTCTGTTATTGAGGATACAGCCGTTGCTCCGGCAAGGTTACCTGATTACATGGCTGATATTACTGGAATGCTTGATAAGTACAAGCTTTCGTGTGTATTCCATGCCCACATTGGTACTGGTGAGTTACATCTTAGGCCTCTGCTTAACTTAAAAAAAGAGGAGGATACCCGTTTATTTAGAACGATTGCCAGGGAGACTGCTTTGCTTGTAAAAAAACACAGAGGCTCTTTAAGTGGAGAGCATGGTGATGGCAGATTAAGAGGTGAGTTTATCCCCTTAATGACAGGTGATTATCTTTTTGAAATATTAAAGGAGCTAAAGAGGGCATTTGATCCGGATGGTATTTTTAATCCCGAAAAGATTATAGATACTCCGCCTATGAACAGCTCACTCAGATATGAAGCTGATGTTGCCGTAAGAGAGTATGATACCTTTTTTGATTACTCTGCACAGGGAGGTTGGCTGAGGGCTGTTGAGCAGTGCAATGGCTCAGGTGATTGTAGGAAGTCTTCACAGTTTGCCGGTACAATGTGCCCAAGTTTCAGGGTTACCGGGAATGAGGCTGACAGTACTAGGGGCAGAGCTAATGTCTTAAGAGAGTTGCTTACAAAACCCACTACTGATAAGGTTTTTGATCAGAAAGAGATTCTGGAATCTCTGGATTTATGTCTTTCGTGCAAAGCTTGTAAGAGCGAGTGTCCTTCGAATGTTGATATGGCTCGTTACAAGGCTGAATTCATGCAGCACTACTACGATGTAAAGGGGGTAAGCTTCAGATCTTATATGATTGCCAGAATGGCCGATGTTCAGAGGTTGGGTTCACTTATGCCGTTGGTATACAATTTTTTTGCATCCAACAGATTAACATCATCAATTATTAAGAAAATTCTCAGATTTTCGGCTAACAGGTCTATTCCAAAACTTTCAAGAACTACCCTGAGACAATATGCAAAGAGCCTTTCCGTGAAAAAGCGCTCTGGAGAGGAGATTTTTAGCCAAAATAGAGTCGATCAGAAGGGAGTTATCTACCTTTTTGCCGATGAGTTTACAAATTACAATGAGGCGGAGGTAGGGATTGCATTTATTGAGCTTATGAGTGAGTTGGGTTACAGGGTTATTGTTCCAGAACACAAAGAGAGTGGGAGGGCTGCCATGTCAAAGGGTCTGCTTAGAAGGGCCCGAAAGTTTGCAAATCAAAATGTCTCTTTGTTAAAGGATTTGATTACAGCTGAAAAACCTTTAGTGGGAATTGAGCCCTCTGCAATCTTATCATTCAGAGATGAGTATCCTGCCCTGGTTGACAGTGAACTCAGGGAGGCTGCTCAGGAGTTGTCAAAGTGTGCACTTTTGTACGACGAATTTATAATGCGCGAGGTTGAGAAGGGCAATATCTCTGCCGATAGCTTTACAAATGAAGCAAAAAAAATTATTCTGCACGGCCACTGCCACCAAAAGGCAATTGCATCCGTGGAGCCATCTGCAGAAATGCTTTCACTGCCTAAACATTATAAAGTTGAAACTTTACCTACCGGTTGCTGCGGTATGGCTGGTGCTTTCGGTTATGAAAAGGAGCATTACGATGTTTCAATTGCCGTAGGTAATCAAACCCTCTTCCCGCTTATTAACGCAGCAACTACAGCATCAGAAACTATCATTTCAGCACCCGGAACCTCTTGCCGTCAGCAAATTTTGGACGGAACAGGCCACATAGCCAAACACCCTGTGGTGATTTTGAGAGAGGCACTAAGGGGCTGACACTTTTCTCCGCGCCAGTTTGTGGTATATGCTTGTATTAAAGCGAATTAAAAATGAGCCAATTTTTTGTGTAAAATTGGCTCATTTTTATATAATTGATTTGTAGATTATTACCACAAACTGGCGCGGAGATTTATTTTTTGGTGCCGAAACCTGTTCCGTCCATTGGTCTTTTTGAAGTCTCTTCAACGCGTTTGTTTCTGTTGCCTGTTCCGTCACCGGGGCCATATCCGCCACCTCTTTTACCTTCATTTGCAGTTTTGTAGTTAACCCTACGGCCTGTTCCGTCATGAAGACCCAGTTGCTCACCTCTTTTTCCGCGACCTGATCCGTCACGAACTCCATGCCTTGTACCGCTTCCGTCCATCTGACCTTTTCCGTTTCCTATTGTACATGTGCCATCTGCATGACTGTCGCAAACTCCATCGTTGTTTGCGTCTACAAAGCAGCTTTTAATGGCTTTGGGTGCATTTTGTTCATTGTTTTTGTTTGTGTTTTGTGCTGTAGCCAAACCTATTGTGGCAGTTAGCATAAGTGCTGTTAAGATTACTTTTGTTTTCATTTTTTTTGGTTTTTGAAATTATTATTAATTGTTTTAAAATTTGCCTGATTATCTTATTTATCTGCTATTATTTCATTGTAGTTGTCTCTTTCAAAATTGCTTCTCTGCAGTTTTTTCTTTCAACAGTTACTATGCTGATATTATTTCTTTCAACATTTACTTTACTGTGGATTTCTCTATCTTCTAATGCTTCAATATAGTTGTCAAGTTATTATGCTTATTATTAAGTATTTCGTTTAAGTATTTAAGTATTTTCAGTTGAGTTATAATTGTCTATGAGTTAAATTTTTTTTGCAAAGCTTGCGCTTGATGCCCATATTTTAAGCATTTATTTTCAATTCAAAATATTGGTTTTAGTTGTTCTTTGACCGATTATTCCGGTCTGTGTCCGTTTGGACCTCTGCCTGCCTGACCTCTTACTCCCGCTCCGCCACCTCTTCCTTCACCGGGGCCGCGCATGTGCTGATTGTCTCTGAATAGTGGTTCAAAAATTGTTCTAAGTCTTTCTTTTTGAGCTGAATCGCATTGGTTTCTAATCTCCAGGTAAAATTTTGCAGTGTGCTCTTTTAACCTGGCGTGTTTGAATCCTATGCTGTCTGAGTATGCTTTAATTTTCAAATTATCAGGTGTAGTACTGTGAATCTCTTTATATAACTCCAATTTATATCGGTTCATGTTTGATATAACATCGTTTGCTTTTTGTCTAAACTCTCTGCTCTCTTGTCTGAAGAACGACATTTGCTCTTCGCTGAATGATAATTCCTGTCTTAAAAATCTTCCATTTATCGGAGAACTTTCGGGATCAATTACGATTGAATCGTCTTGATTAAGATTTCTGTTACCGATTATAATTGTGGCAATTGTGCTTATGTTTAGCAGTGCTAAAATTATTACGGACAGCGTGAGTAGTTTATATTTTGTCTCTTTTTTCATATTCTATTACCCTTTATTATGCACTATTAACCTATTTGAAACTCAATTATTATGTTTGCACTATTAGCCTATTTGAAACTCAATCATTATGTATGCTCTTTACCTTTTTTGATACTCGATATTTTTTTACTCTTTGTTGTTTAGAGGTTACTCTTGTTGTGTATATATGCCTAGGTTTTCGATGTAGCTGTCGTTGATTGCAAGAGTTTTGTTATTGATTCTGGTTTCGGTATATTTTGTTCCGAGAGATATTCCCATAACTACTGCTATTGTCACTCCGGCAGCGACTGCTATACTTTGCAATGCAAAACTTCTTTTACCTCTTTTCGATTCAAGAGTTGTGGCTTCAAGCCTGTCCATAATTTTTGACACAAGGAATGGGTTAGGCTCTGTACTGAGTTCACTTTTGATAAAGTCCTCTAGTATGTTGTTTTCTTTTATTTTATAATTATTTTCCATTCTCCGGCTCTTTAATGTTTTTCTGTTTGCTGTATTACTTTTATCTGTATTGCTGTTTTACTTTAGTGTTGTTTTGCAGTTTATTTGCTTTGCTTCCTGATTATAAGACATCGATTAAAAACTTTTCCTACATTTTTTGAGTTATCTCTCTTTAAGTTTTTTCTGCAATGAACTCTTTGCTCTCATCAGATGTTGCTCAACTGCGCCTTCTGATATCTGCATTATCTCTGCAATCTCTTTTTGGGATAGCTCTTTATATTTTTGCAGTACAAATGCTGTTTGTTGTTTGTCAGGAAGGCTTTCGATGGCCTTTCTTACTCTTATGATATTCTCTTCTGATATTGTCTGCTCTTCGGGGTTTTTGGAATCTCCGCTAAGATTGAAAATCCGGGTCATATTATCTCCGAAGGTGGTAAAAATATCTCTGCGTTTTCTTCTTGAGATTTCGTTTAGGCATGTATTGACAGCAATTCTGTACAGCCAGGTTGAAAATTTTGAGTCTCCTTTAAAAGTGTCAAGTGAGTGGTAGAGTTTTACAAATATCTCCTGTACCATATCTTCGGCATCCTCTTTGGAGTGAAGATAACCCATTGATAGCCTGAACAGAGGGGTTGAATACCTCTCTGCAAGCTCACGGAAGGCCTCTTTATTTCCGCCTTTAATTTCCTCCAGTATTATTGAATCGTCTCTCAAATTGAATCTTCTTATAAGTTGTGCATTAAAACAAATTTACCATTATTTGACAGTCGTTAGGTAGTTTTCCTACATCTCCGCGCCAGTTTTGGACAAATTATTGATATTAAGAATTATACAAAATAGACTTTTTAAAATTTGATAAAATTAAATAGAAGTCTCTTTTTCAAACAATTGTTAATCAGGCATATGTCCAAAAGTGGCGCGGAGAAATTAGCAAAATAAAAATGAGCCAATTTTTTTGTGAAAATTGGCTCATTTCTATATAAGTGATTTGTAATTTGTTACCACAAATTGGCGCGGAGATTTATTTTGCACCAAGTAAAACGCCGTCAATTGCCTCCTTAAATGAGTTTTTAGGGAGTGCACCCATTGCCATTTGAGGTGAGCCCTCCATTGGAACGAAGAGTATTGAAGGTATGCTTCGGATTCCGAAAGCTCCTGCAAGCTCTTGCTCCTGCTCGGTATTTACTTTGTAGATATAGATCTTATCTTCATACTCCTTTGCAAGTTCTTCGAGAATCGGAGCAATCATTTTACATGGGCTGCACCAGTCGGCATAAAAGTCAATTATGGCCGGCTTGTCGCCCAGATATTTCCATTCAGTTGGGTTTGCTTCGTAATTGGCAACTTTTGTAAGGAATTCCTCTTTTGTAAGATGTATTGTTTTCATTGCTTTAAAATTTTCTAACTAATTTGTATTTATATATTTAATAGTATTATTATCTTCTTGTTGATAGTTTCTTTTGTGTTTGCTTTTTATTCTTTTCTACAGTTTGTTTGTATGCTTATCTTTTTGGCTGCATTTTAATTTAGTTGTTTATTCTTCTGTTGGCTCATTTGACTTTTGGGCAATTAAAATGAACTGTTCGTATTCTTTGTCATTTTTCGTGATAGTGTTGTAAACATTGGCCTTTGTAACTTCCATATCACTGCCTTCGATAATATCGGACAGTTGAGAGATATTAAATCCGTTATGTGCCACACTCTCTTCCGGGTGAAAAGTTCCATCCTCCTCTTTCAGATCTCCTATAACAAGAATACCTCCCGGTTTTAAAACCTTTGTTATATGGTCTATTGTTTCGTTCAGGTTTTCAATGTGGTGCATTGCCATTAATGAGAACACAATATCAATATCCTTTTGGGTGTAGGCAAAAATCTCTGAGTTAATTACTTTAACATTTTCTGCTTTAACGTTTTCGAGTTTTGATTTCAAAACCTCAATCATCGAGGTGGATGTATCCATCAAAACTACATTTTTAACCAATGGAGCTATCAGAAGTCCCACCAGACCGGTTCCGCATCCAAAATCAAGCACTTTAAGTTCTTTGCTGAATTTTATATTTTGATGCATTTCGTACACAAACTTTTCAGCCATCTTAACCTTCATTGGGGTGTCCCACTCCTTTGCCTTAACTGCGAAAGGGTCATTTATTTCCGGCTGCTCAATTTTTTCTGTGCTATTCAAATTTTCTACTTCATCTATTACTTTGTATCCGTTTTCCTCCAGCTTTTGCGCAATCATCTCAAATGATACCTCGGTAGTATGATCAATAGTTATTTCATTTTTATAGTTGTTCACATTAACTCCATATACGCCATTTAGTGAGGCAATCTCGCGATTGATGTGGTTATTGAAAACACAACATTGAGCTTTTTCAACTTTAATTAGCTGTCTCATCCTATAAATTAATTACCCGATTCATTCTTTTTGTTCTTTTTGAAAAGGCTGAAAACCAGACCTCCAAGTACTATCCCGTATAAGGTACTGTTAAGAGGAGAGGAGGTAATAGCGCAGGTTCCGCTGTTACAGCCTATGAAATACCAGTAGAGATATCCTCCGGCTGCTCCTGCAGCTCCCCCGGCTATGATCAACCACTCCTGCTTTATTATAGTTAAAATTTTGTTCATTTTTTATTGTACTATTCAATTTTGTGCTTAATTATTTTTAAGGAAATATATTCCATAGGAAATAATAGTGCAAAGATAAAGATATTATCTTAATAAACAAATTTCCTCAGGAAAATAATTATATTTGCGGTGTAATTAAGATAGGCTGAACAATATTAATTGCGATATGTTTAGTTCTATGTAAAAAACCTTATTATGTCTTATAATCTACTTAAAGGAAAAAGAGGGCTTATTTTTGGAGCCTTAAATGAAAGTTCCATAGCATGGAAAACAGCTGAAAGAGTATTTGAAGAGGGTGGGCGATTTGTGTTGACCAATACTCCGGCTTCTATGAAACTTGGCAGTGTCGATAAGCTTGCAGAGCAATGTGAAACGATAGTTATACCAGCTGACGCAACAGATGTTGTCGATCTGGAAAATCTCATAACCAAGGGAATGGAATTTCTTGGGGGTAAATTTGATTTTGTGCTCCACTCAATAGGCATGTCTCCCAATGTTAGAAAAGGTCGTACCTATGATGATCTTAACTACCAGTATCTGCATCAAACGCTGGATATTTCTGCTATCTCTTTCCACAAGGTTCTGCAAAGTTGCAGAAAGCTTGATGCGATTAATGATTGGGGCTCTGTTGTGGCTCTCTCATATGTTGCTGCCCAAAGAACTCTTTACGGCTACAACGATATGGCTGATGCCAAGGCATTGCTGGAGTCAATTGCAAGAAGCTTTGGATATATCTATGGTCGCGAAAAGAACATCAGAATCAATACTGTTTCGCAATCTCCAACAATGACAACCGCAGGTGGAGGTATTATGGGATTTGATAAGCTTTATGACTTTGCTGAGAGAATGTCCCCTCTTGGTAACGCAACTGCTGAGGAGTGTGCCGACTATGTGATTACTCTCTTCTCTGACCTTACACGAAAGGTTACAATGCAGAATCTCTTTAACGATGGTGGATATTCAAGCATGGGTATGAGCCTCGCAGCGATGAGCGTATATCGTGAAGGGCTTGACTATACAGACGTTAAAGACGATAAAAGCAAAAAGAAAAAAGTTTAATAAACTGATATTTGTCATTGATTTCCAGTGTAATGCATGATGCCATTCAGGCTCACACTTGAATTAATAAAGCTAATATTGAAGAGATGTGGTTGAATAATCGCGTCTCTTCTTTAAATTTAAATGCCCGTTTAGTAGGGTAGTTTCATTGTTATACGGTTATATTTTAAAAAATATCAAATTGAGTAGAGAAGAGTTTCGGAATTTATTCGACAAGAGGTTTGATTCTGTCAGGAGTTTCATCTATTACAGATGCTCTGACGAGGAGGTTGCTTCTGATATTGCTCAGGATGTCTTTACAAAGATATGGGAGAAAGGGATGAATGTTCATCCTGAGAGAGATAAAAACCTACTTTATAAAATTGCCTCAGATATGTACATAACCAGAATGAGGCGTAAACGGATAGAATTAAATTTTAGAAACTCAATAAAAACTGACAGAGAAGAGAACTCCCCGGAAGATGATATGCTTTACAGCCAACTTAAGGAAAATTATGCGAAAGTATTAGGGGAGATGAATCAGGGTCAAAGAGATGTTTTTTTAATGAGCCGCTCAGAGGGTTTAAAGTATGAGGAGATATCTCAACGGTTGGGGATTGGTGTTAAAGCGGTAGAAAAGAGGATGACCGGTGCTCTTAAGATGTTAAAAAAATTAAAGCAATGAAAAATATTAAATTTGAGCCGGATTGGAAAAGATCAAAAGAGCAGATTTGGGATAATTATTTCGAAGAACTTACTTCAAATAAACAAATTACCAAAAGATCGTTCTCTTTTCGATATCTGTATGCAACTGCAGCAGCTGCAATAATTTTATTGTTTACTTTGCCTAATTTTTATGTTAAAACAGTGAATGCAAACAGGGGTGAGAGAATTATTCATACACTCCCTGACGGATCAACAGTTTCTCTAAATTCCGAAAGTACACTAAAATATAAACCCTTAGTTTGGTTTTTGGGCAAATCCGTACAACTTAGTGGTGAAGCCCTATTTGAAGTTATTAAGGGTAAGGACTTTAAAGTAATCACAAGCAATGGCTCTGTATCTGTTCTTGGAACATCTTTTAATGTATATGTCAGAGAGGACGATTTTTCTGTAACTTGCTATACCGGTAAAGTAGCCGTTGAGGCAATGTCAAATTCCGAAAGGGTAGTTTTGGAAAGAAATACAAAATTTGCAAGCAATAAAGATGGAGTTTTTAAAACCATAACTTCTGAGAGTTTTACAAAGGGTAACAGCTGGTCTGAAAATAGGTTTGTATTTGTGTCAGAAGATCTTTCTAAAGTTTTAAAAGAGTTGGAGAGACAATATAATATTAAAGTTACAGTTGATAGGAATTTGAATTACTCATACACAGGTAGTTTTGAGAAGATTCCTGATCCGTATGAAGTTTTGAGAATTGTAACCACTCCGTTTGATATGAAAGTATCAGGTAACGGCAAGGAATTTAAAATAACATTTGAAGATTGAAAAGAGTATTACTGGCAATCATATTTATAGTAACATTCTTCCGGATATCTGCTTCGGAAGTGGTTGTTGTTAAATACAACTCAGTACCTCTCAACATAGCGTTGACTCAGCTAAGTGAAAATTATGGGATTTCACTCTCATTTGACGACAGGGAGCTTTCAGGATACATCATAACAATATCCGGAAGATTCAAATCCGCAGACGAAGCTATAGTCAGAATGTTGGCTAATCTACCTTTAAGACTTAGAAAAATTTCCGGGGTTTGGGTTATATCTTCTGTTTTAGCAGGTAAATCCACTGACAGTTTAAAAATTAAATCCGATGATAAAGTGTTAATTGAAGGCGTTGTAATGGATGCCCAAACAGGAGAAAGACTTCCTTTTGCTTTGCTCACTTTAATGGATAAAAGGTTTTATTCAGATAGGAATGGCTTTTTTTCATTTAAAGAATCAACAGCAAAAAATGAGTCATTATCATATAATGCAGCAGTTGGGTATCTTGGATATAATATTTCAAATGTTACACTTACAGGTGCTAGCCTCAATCGTATTTTTCTAACTCCTGTTTCATTTACCCTGGATACTGTTTTAGTAAGACATTATTTAACCAGCCGATCTTTTCAGTCCGGAGACTCACCTGCATCAATACGGATAAACCATGCCATTGCAAAATACCTTCCCGGGAACGGAGATAATTCGGTATTTAATCTTCTTAGATTAATGCCCGGTGTGAGAGCCTCCGGAGAACCATCATTTCTATCTGTTTGGGGCTCAAATGAGGGAGAGAGCCTTGTGAAAATGGATGGATACAGACTTTTCGCAATGAATAATTTCAATGAGCAGATCAGTTCTGTTAATCCTTTTCTTGTTAAAGAGGTTCGGTTGACAAAGGGAGCATTTTCAGTGAACAATGGCGGTGCCTCCGGTTCAGTTGCGGAGATTTATGGAATTGATGGAAATTCATCGCGCCCTGTAGTTAAAGCGAATATCAATAATCTGACAACCAATTTGTTTGCCTCTGTACCAACAGGTTCAAGATCGGTAGTAATGGCTGCATATCGCCAAACATACTACAATTTATACGATGTAAATAAATTTAACCCATATGGAAAAAGATCTGAAAATTCAGGATCTCAGGTTTCCAGAGATATTTTTATCATCCCTGACTACCTTTTCAGGGATGCCAATCTTAGATTCAAAAGCACATTTGGAGTTGATAACACTTTAACCGCAGGTGCTTATGCCGCTGAGGATGATTTCAAATATCAGTTTGAACTTGGAGATCTATCTTACGATGCAAAAGAGACCAACAGGCAACATGCCTTCTCTCTGAATGTTAACACAAAAATTGGAATACCCGGTAAATCAGACTTATCAATATTTTATTCTTCAAATAACTTAACTGCAGACAATATCAGAAGATATCGGGGCCAAAATCTTACATCATATAAAACTGATAACCTTATTGGAGAATCTGGTGCAGAGTTTAATCATAAGATAGAGGTGGGTAAAAGAAATTTTATGGACTTTGGACTTTCCGTAAAGTATTTGTTTGAAGGTTTTAATGGAGATAATGCTGATAATCAGATTTACTCTTTTTTTATAAACGAGAAACTGGTTTTGGATAAATTTGAAGGTAATGTCGGGGTGAGATTAGACTCATATTTAGGGAAAAACTATTTTCAACCAAGAGTAGCCGCTCTTTTCAATTTGGGATATGGAATTAAGTTAAATGCGGCTTATGGCATTCATAATCAGTTTTCAGGCAAAATCCCATATATTGATTATGATGGAAACTTTTCATATTTATGGAAGCTTTTTAATGGGGCTAACATACCGGTTATTAAGTCGGAGCATCTCATTTTAGGTGCATCATACAACAATAATGGATGGCTTGTTAGTACTGAGGTTTTTAACAGAGAAAGTGAGGGAATCCTGAAATTTTCAAGAAACAGAGGGAGTGTAAGAATAGCTGAGTATTCAGCGAATATTAAAGGAGTTGATATGATGGTCAATAAGGAACACAAAGGATCATACATTTTTGTGTCAACTACCTTTTCATCTGTTAATGAGAGACTTGATAATGCTGAAAACAGCACTCTTAAATATAACCCTGCAGAGATTAAAGCAGGCTTACTTTTAAATTTTTCTCCTTTCTTCTTTTCAACCACCTATGTTAATGGATGGGGCTACAGAAGCAGTTATCAAAATATTTCAAGCGATGACACATCAAGTGAAAAGTATTCAAGATTGGATATATCTGCAAATTACAGATTTACCAAAAACAGATTTGTGCTCAATATGGGTATTTCTATATTGAATCTGTTAAATACTCTCAATTACAAATATATCGATGTTGTGCCGAACTTGCCTGGTAGTCAATCTGGCTATTTAAATACTTATTCTCAGGCGATTCCTTTTACTCCCTTACTTTCGCTTGAATTAAATTTCTGATTCCGGTAGGGTAAAGCTTTGTTTAAGCGGTTTAATGTTAAAAGGAACTTTAAAATCATTTACCAATATGAAAACAAAAAATTTAATCTACTTGTTTGCAGGACTTTTTACTTTACTGACTGTTTCCTGCCAGAAATCTGAAATCCCCGTTGATGAGCTTTCAGATAAATTTACTGATGTAATTACTGTATCAGCAGAAGGTGCAACTGAATTTATTACAAAGAGTGTTGTGCCAACTTTTGAAGACACTGAAGAGTTGACAGCTAATGAAATTGAATTTCTTTTTGCCGTAAGGGAAGAGGAGAAGCTTGCCAGAGATATTTATGCGCAATTTTATGATTTATTCGGAGTAAAGCCATTTGCAATAATTGGTAAAGCAGAAGAAAATCATATTGCAGCCGTAGAGCGGTTATTTTACTTCTATTCAATTGAATATCCAAAAGTAGGTGAAGCCGGAGTATTTGAAAATTCAGAGCGTCAGGCTTATTATAATGAGTTGATTGCAAAGGGAGATTCGGTTCTTGGAGCTTACAAAGCGGCAGCATACCTCGAAGAGAGAGATATCGCAGATTACAAAGCTGTTCTTAATGACATAACAAATCCAAACATTAAAATGGTAATAGAACATCTTTACAGAGGGTCAATAAACCACTTTAAGGCAATGCTTCGCCAGATAGATGCACTTGGAAGCAGTTATGAAAATTCGTTCCTTACTCAGGAGGAGTATGACAGTATAATTAAGAGTAACTTTCTGAATGGCAAGAGATACCAAATCAGAGGATCAGAAAACAGGACTAACAACGGTAACGGTTTTGGTTTAGCGAAAGCTGCAGTAAACTCCAACGGAGAATGTACTAAAACTTCTAACGGAAAAGTTCCGGGAACCCAACAGCAGGCCGGTAAAATAGGTAAGGGGTACAGAGGGGGCAGATAATAATACCGGAGTGTGATTATTATATAAAAGAGAGGATGACTTGTTCAGGTCATCCTCTTATTATTTTACATCTGTTAATAGTTTCTTATAAGGGTCTGGCGACCATTATTCCGTTTCCGTTTTTTGATTTGAGTGAATAATTCATAAGGGTCTCTTTCTCAATGATAACCTTCATTTCGGCTGAAGAGGCGTGAATGAAGGTTAATTTATTGCCCTGAAAGTAGATAAAGGCTACGTGTGAAACGTCAATTCCTCCCATTTTGGTTACAAAACAGACCATGTCACCATTTTTGAATGAGGCTCTGTTTTTCTCAATATCAGCTGCAGATATTCTGAAATTTTTTCTTTCGGTTGCCTCTTGTTCAATTTTTCTAATTTTGGCGGTGAGCTCAGGTTTGCCCTTGAGCTGCTTGTACTTCTCGTGATTTGTAGACATCACATACAGGTTCACCTTGTGCTCAATACCTCCGGACTCTTGCGTGATGTTCCTGACCAACCCCCTCTTTTCGTTTTCATACAACCAGTCTGTAGTGTAGTGTAATCTGTCGGAATAGTCATTAATTACTCCGTTTCGGTATCTTATGGTCTGAAGGTTTTTTCCAAACTTTTCAAATGTTGGATCTCCCTCTTTAACCGTTTTTGAAAGTGCCAGAACTGTCTCTACCAGGGTAGTGCAATCAAGTTCACGCAGGTTAATGATCAGTTGTTCAGGCTCTTTTTCAAGTGTATGACCTACATAGGGTGTCTCCAGAAAAAAGAGGGCACTTTTAGTAACCAAATCTCCCATGCTTATCTCTGTTGCATCTCCTATGTGCTGAATGTATCTTTGAAATATCTCTTTGTCCTTGTATGTTTGTTGAGTTTGATTCTGTGCATTTACAATATGTGTAAAAAATACAAAAAATAGTAATATGGCTAATCGCTTCATTATTTAATGGTTTTAAAAGATAACTTATCCCAAAGATCAATTTTTTTTGGAAGGGAACCAAAAATAAATTTTAAGGAACCATTTTTGCATATTACTTTAGCCGTTCAGATTTACAATTAAGAATTCTGCCTTATGAAAGTTAAAAAGGAGTCACTGGGTTTTTTTGATAACCCACAGCAAAACTCAAGAGAGTACATTCATCAGTACATAAAGCTAAGACTGGAAGCACTTGGTCTTGTTGATGAGGAGTTTGGAAGCGATGATTCTCAAGGTTTTTTACACCTTGCCAAATCATTGATTATCAATTATAGAGAGAGGGAGAGACAGTTTAAAAATTATCTTTGCCCTGCAGATCAGCGAATTCAGAATTTTATTCGCAACTACTATAAAGGAGTTGATGTTCCTGAAATACATATTCCGTCATTCACCTTTACGTTAGATTTCTATGGTATTGCCAGAGAGCTTTCTCTTCCTGAAAAAAAGGAGGAGTATGCATCACAATATCTAAGTTCGTACAGAGTAAAACAGGGAATCCTTCATAATCCCCGCCATGACAGAAGAACCACGAAAGGGGTATTTCATATTGCCGAGGGTGGAATGCCAATCCCCGATGATAAAAAGGCTGTACCTATGCTGACTGCTGCCAGGCTGCTAAAGAGAGCAACGGAGATTGATGGTGATATATTTAATCTGCCATTTACAGAAGATAACAGCAAAAAGGCTAAAATATTTGTTTCTCTGCTACTTAGGCCTTTAGTAAGTCCAAAGGTAGATGGGATATCTCCTGAAAAGAGCATGGAGGTGAGATTCTTTGCTCCAGGGTCATTGGTTTCAAATCTTGATTTTGTTGAGTCAATCTTTGGAAATGGAGGTTCGCCATACCATATTTCAAATGATGCCGCACTGGACTTTGATTCATGGAGCGGCCATACAGGTTGCATAATTCTGGCTCCGCAATTGAGTAAAATGACTAAGAAAGAGCTTGGATTGCCACATATCTCAGAGGCAACAGAGAGACAGAAACGTGACGGTATGTGCTGGGAGAGTGAAACAGAGTTTTACAACGAAGGAGAGGCTTTTAAACTAACAATGAGAACCGATGAGGGTGTTATTGTTACAGTTATTGCTGACAACTACTTTGGCTATTCCAAAAAGGAGATAAAGACCTTTATCTCTTATGCTGCAAACCTTCTTGGAAATGCTGAGGAGGAGCACGCAGGTGGGGCACTTATCTTCCCATCATATAATCAAGGTGAAGGTCAGCTGACTAAAGCCGAAAACTTTGTAAACTCTCTGGAAAAGGTTGCCTTGATATTTCCTGATATAATTGAAATGAAGCCGGAGGGATACGGTATAGATAAAAACTATCCGAATATCTTTTATGTTCCTGAAATGAGCAAATTTGACATTAAAACTCAAAGGGTCAGTTGGAGTAAGAAGAAACAGGATCACAATATAAAGCTGCTTCCGGGTAATATATACATACTGCCCAACGGAAATAAATACCGTATGGAAAAGGCAGCAGCAACGCTGAATTATCGCCTTGTTGAGACAAATGCAGAGGGACTGCTTGTTCATAAACCCAGCACTGTATCGGGGGGAGGAAAATCAGAGATTTCAAAATCAATTTCTGATTCAATAATCTCCGGATCGTTCTTCATAAAGGATTTTGAATCAGACTTCAATAAGGTGGATGAGATAATAAACTTCAACTACTTTAACAGATTTAAGGTCCTTCCGGAAAAGGGAAAAACAGACAGTCGTTCGTTTCTGAGCAGCAAAAGATCTATGGGGTCGTCTATAAAATTACTAACGCCCTCTCCTGAGTTTACTGATCAGTACAATTCCTGGCTTGAGTCTATTCCGCAGTATATAAAAGGGATATCTTTTATTGTTAAAAGGTTTTACCGTGAAGAGTGGGGTAGTGATTGGAAGAAGTTCTTTTCTGTTGACATTCTTAACGGACAGCCCGGAAATGAACTTAAATATGCAAACCGCAAACTGACAGCCCGTTATTTAAGAGTTGGCTATGATGATAAAGGGGCCTGGAGAACTTTCAAGCTAAGACAGGATTATGTTCACGCTGATAAGATTCAGATGGAAGATGATATTACTGTATCAACTGTTGTTCCGGCATCGGCATTGTCAAATTTAAATCCAATTGTAAATAACAAGAGCGTTAAGATAATCGAGAATTGTGAATTCAGATTTTTCCAGCGTCCAGATGAAGCTGTAAACAGAGGATTCGATAAAAAGGCCGAAATAGACCTATCATCTCCAAATACATTTATCTCTAACTTTCAGCCTCTTACTTTTCAGGATGCAAAGGATATGTCAGAAGATGTGATAAATTTCGATTTGTTCACTCCTCCGATGAGTAATATGATTAAAGAGGTTGCCGAGTCAGGTGCATCAAAATATTTTGTCTCTTCGGCAAATCCACGAATTGTGGATGGTAAACCGACTAAAAATGTGAGATATCTTCAAACCAGAGACGATTTGATTGATCCTAAACCAAAATATATTGCTGAAGTAGGTATGAGGTTGTCCCGCACTCTGGAAACATCAAAGCCACTATATGTTCCAGTAAATGCTGTTCTGCCCGGACGTAGGAACAACCCTTCTGAAAAGGGTATCCGACCGCTTTCAGTGTATAATCCTGTACATTATCAGGAATTACCAGAGCTGTTTATGGATTTTATCTGCTCTCTTACAGGCAAGTCACCCTCTACTACGGGTGCGGGCTCCGAAGGCGCCCTTACAAAGGCACCGTTTAATGCTCTATGGCCTATAATTGACCTTAATAACTCACTTGTATCCTTCATTTTGACAGGGTATAACGGCTTCACGACTCCGGCGGGATTTATCGGACATAAATACAGAATTGACCATGACCTAAGTCTGCTTGTTCCTGAATTATGGGCAAGATTGAATAACACTGAGAGAGATCCAAAACAGATGATTCAAAATAATTACCTTGAGAAAATTGAGGATTTTGAGTACAATGGAAAAAGGATTCCGGCTTCTATTCTCGGTTACAGAATTACTGAGAAATTTGTAAATGGTTATTTTGGAAGGGTATTCGAGACGCCTAACGTAATATTTCCGGATGATATGCTTAAACCGGAACTCCAGTCTCTTGAGCAGTTTGCCGATGGTGTTTTAAATATTGTTGAGGCTCAGCAAAAGGTTGCAGAGGCTTACTTCAGAGATGGAAGTATTAACTCTGCCTGTCCGCCGTTGAAAGCGCTTTTAAACATTATGGCATACGGTAAATACGAGAATTTGACACTAACATCACCGGAGCTGAGAAAGATGTTTACATATGAATATCTGGTTGATTCTGATTGGTATAAAGGCAGAATTCTGACTAAACAGCAGTCAGATATAGCACTTTATGCAGGTCACATAAGATATGTAGAGAAGATTATAAGAGATGACCAGAATCTTACACCTGAAATGTATGAGAATCTCATTTCTAGTCTCAATACTCTTAAAGGAAATTATGAGTATATATGTTCATATGACTATGTGAAATACCTTAACGGTACAATCGGTAAGGATCACATAAAGAGTAGAAGCTAAAAGTTCAATTTCTTTTTTCGAAAAGATGAGAGGCTTCAGAAATGGAGCCTCTCTTTTAGTAATTTATAACCTGAAGTGCTTGCCCTGAGACAAACTCCATCTTTAAGATATACGCTGTAGCTCTCTTTCCCAAACAACTCTGCTCTTTGTATCTTCTCACTGTTCACAATGCAGGAACGGTGGATTCTAATAAAGGTATCCGGTAGATTTGCCTCAAAAAATTTCATAGTCTGCTCTTTGATATGTTTCCCGTTCCCTGTAAACAGCAAAACATAGTCGCCGTAAGCCTGAATATAGCTAATCTCTTCGGTCTTAATTATGTGAATTTGTGTACCCTCCTTAACAGTAATTTGTCTAAGCTTTTCATGTTTAATTATTTCACTTTCATAACTTGCATCAGCCTCATCCTCTTCATAATATGTTTCATTATCAGATTTAGTTGATTTGGATAGTGATGAGTACCACTGAATTGTTATTATCCATACAGTAAGCCCGACAATATTCATCAATGGCAAAAAATGGGAGAAGTTGTAGGGATGTGCCGAGGGTTCAAAAAAGGCAAAAAAGGCGTATGAAATTGCGGCAGATATTGTTGTTGACAGCACTGCAACAACGGTTTTGGCGGCAAGATTTTTAAAGTAGGAATTAATGTACCAGTAATAGTATAGAGCACCATACAGTGGCACCATATAGGATGTGCTTACGATAAAAGCAGTTAAAAAATTAGTCTGTGCATAAAATACAAGAGTAAACCACAGGAGAGCAATCATCAGTAAAGATGAAGCTGCTCCTGTGATTTTCCTTTCGAATGACTCTTTAAAAGGTTGTTTTAGCATCTGAGCCTAGTTTTTTACCTCAAGACCTCCGAATGAGATATGACCTCTTATTATAAGTTTTTTTGTTGTGTCGGTAAATTCTATTGATTTGTATCTTTTGTCATCTGTTCCTCCGAAAAAATTATGAGTGGTTACTTTTACCATCCAGTTGTCCGGAACATATATCTCTATGCCTCCGAATGAGCAATCAATATCAATATAGGTTTCAGTTGAATCCAGAGTAGTGTGTCTCAGGTCAATAATTGTTCCTCCAAAACGGTTAGATATTCTGGCTCCCTTGAAAATAGGTGCTAGAACTATCTGTCTAACCGACCCGAAAGAGATATCAGAAGTAACAAAGCCTTCATCTGTAGTGTACTCGGCATCTGCCTTAAACATTTCACCTCTATGCCATCCATAATTATCTCTTTTGCCGCTAAACATTTTTATAATCATGACTATACCTATAAAGACGAATATTAGCGGCCAGTAGTCTCCTACCCAGTTTTGTCCCAGTCTTGTAAAGTGTGGAATCAAAAAGAATGATCCTACGCCAATCATTACTATTCCACCTGTTGTCTGTCTGCGCACTATAGAGAGGCCTATTACTATTAATAGCATCTGCCACGACAGAAGAATTCTGTAAATAGAATATTCTATGAATCCAAGGTTTTTGCCGATTAGAATGGCTCCTACAGCTATGAAAATTGCAGCTATAAGAATTGAGTTACATTTGTTCTTTGGGTTACACTCCCCGTGATGTTTAACTTCCATAATTGAATAATTTTTTAAAATTAATACTTTTTTGATTGCA
>Ga0351926_1004_pt1 | contig 38374 bp, 26 predicted proteins | sample BONcelT113001D10_FD_206837 | JGI IMG/M metagenome (GOLD analysis project Ga0351926, IMG submission 206837) | Enriched cells from coal bed in the Powder River Basin, Montana, United States - BONCAT cells T11 rep2 HSBNCT.T11.300.1.D10 ...
CGGCCGTCATCAGCACGAATCCTGTCGTTGTTTTCATCTTGTCTTCCTGGGAATAGAAATCGTGTTCATGGTGCAATTCGCACGCTCAACGCCGTGAGGGTTGCCGCGTTGGCAGCCGTAAAGACGAGCTGATTTTGGCCGAGATGGAGCATCTTCTTCAACTCCGGCGATGAGCTTAAAACGACACAGGCAGTCTTGCTGCGCTCCATCTTGAGGCCGGTCAAATCATGGCCGTTGATTTTGATGCGGGGCGGGACAACATCGCCATTGCCCTGCCACATGAGCTCGATGCTCGTCTCCTTCGCCTGCGCAGGATCGTCGGCGATGAGGAGCGACACCGTGGCGGCAGTAGCAGGCGTGATCTCCAAGGGCAGCGGGCCGCCGCTCTTGGTCAGGTCGTTGTCGCCGCCGGATTCGAGGAAATATTCCTTCGGCAATCGCGCCAGCCGCGCACGGTCGGCAAACTCGTCGAGCAGCGGCATCTCGTCGCGAACGTAAAAATTGAAGAAGTAGAGGCCGTCGGCACCCTTGTGCCAGAGGGTGGCGATGGCGGCCCGCAATGTTTCGGGGTTGCCGTAGCGAGGAATGCCATTCCGATTCTGCCGCTCCAGCGAACCATATACGGGCACGCCATTCCGGTGCGTGAGGGCAATCCACCGCTCCAACGGACACGATGAGAAACTCGTGCCAGGACCGGCGATGACGGCGTCTAGCCAGCCCGCCTTCAGCCACGCCTCCACATCCAGACCGATGGCGAGCGTCTTCTCCGGCGTCACGGGCACGCGGGCGACCAGCCGCAGGGGATGCCCTCGCCGTTTGGCCGCTTCGTCCAGAACGGCCCGCGCATCGCGGACAAAAGCCGTCATGGTCGCCACATTCACCTCGCCCTCGCGGAAGAGGTCGGGATAGCGCAGCCAGTCAAGTTCCACACCGTCGAGGTCGTAGCGACGGCACGCTTCGCGGACGGTGTCGAGGTAGTGGCTCCGCACCTCAGGACACGAATAATCGAAGGCCACTGATGAGGTGCTGATGGCAGGCCGCTTGGCTTTGCCTTCGATCCATGGGAGGAACTCTGTTACCCACTCCTTGTCCGTCGGCGGCTTGAGAAACAGATGCCGGCGCGACCGGCGAAAGTCGTCCCACAGGTGCGGCCAGTTCAGCCATCCATGATGGACATCGTTCATGCGCATCGAGAATAAGAACATGCACCCATTCCGTTTCCAGAACTGGAGGATCGGCTGGAGCGGATCATCGCCGAGCGCAGCGATGTGGTCGCGCTTCAAGTCCCAAACGGGCACGCCGAAGTTCCCGCAGTAGGAAAGCCCCTGCACCTTCGTCCCGGCCAGCGGCCCGATGCGAGATGCGAGATAGTCATCAAGCGAGTGGATCTGCGCGAGCGGAAGCTGTTCGCCGGCGGGCACCCACAAACCTTTGTGATGCTCCGGGTAGGCGGGCCACTTCAGGTCATCGCTGTCGTTGTTGAACAGGATGGTCGGCAGTCCGCGGCTGGCGAGATCAATGCGCTCGCTTTGGGCGCCAAGCAGCGCGCAACTGGTGAGAGTGACACAAGCGGAAATGAGGACAGTTTTCATTGTGGGGAAGGTCTTTATTGTGAGGAAGATTGAGTGACTTCGTCGTCGGCTGTTCTCGTCCGCCACCGCGACGCCAGCACGGAACTGGTGACCGCGCTCCACGGCCCGAACACCGCCGAGGCCAGTGCGGCGGCGGGACTGTTGAGAACCCGGAACGCCAGCCCGGTGGCCATGCCGCCGTTTTGCATGCCGACCTCGATGGCCACGGTTCGGGAGTCGGTGTGATTCAAACCCGCAGCCCGCGCGATCCCGAAACCGAGGAGGTATCCGGTGGCATTATGACAGGCACAGGCTGCGAACAACGCGACTCCCACGGTGAGCAATTCCTCCCGCGAGACGGCGACCGTGATGGCGATGACTAGGCAGATGGCGGTCATCGCCACCAGTGGCAGCCACCGCGTGCAACGCGCCGCCCAAGCCGGCAGGAAGTGGTGGATCGCCAGCCCGACGACCAACGGCGCGATGATCATCGTCAGGATGGACTGCATCATCGCCCAGGCGTCGATCGGCACGTACGTCCCCGCGAGCAGCTTCATCGCCAGCGGCGTCATCAACGGCGACAGCAGCGTCGAGCAGGCGGTCATCGTCACCGACAATGGCACGTTGCCGCGCGCCAGCAGCACGATCACGTTCGAGGCCGTGCCGCCCGGGACCGAGCCGATCAGGATCAACCCGGTGGCCACCGCGCCCGTCAGCCCAAACATCGACGCGAACAACAGGCCGCTGAATGGCATCACCGTGAACTGCAGCAGAAACCCGATCACAATCGCCCGCGGCATCGTTACCACGCGGCGAAAGTCGCCGACGGTCAGCGTCATGCCCATGCCCAGCAGGATCAACTGCACCAGCGGGGCGATCGCCCGTTTCAACTCGAACCCGCCCCAGGCAATGAACAGCGGCGGATACGCCACCGCCGCACTGCCGACCGCGAGCACGCAGAACGTGAAGCCCAGTCCATGCAGCCGCTTCACGAACAGCGTACAGACCGCCAGCACCACGAACAGCAGTGCGAACGTCAGGCTGACGGGGAAGAGGGTCATGCGAAACTCATCTTGGCAACCACCTGCTGCACCAGCGCGTCCACTTCCTCCGTCAGCGGCAGCATGGGCCGCCGCACGGGGCCGACCGCGTGGCCGCGCAGTTCTAGCCCGCGTTTGATCACCGCGATCCAGTCCGGCCGCTCGCCGTGACGACCCACCGTCACCAGATCCACAAACGGCATGATCTCGTCCCAGAGCTTGCGGGCCGCGACGAAGTTGCCGTCGTCAATGCACAGATGGACGATCTGCGACCAACGTTTCGGATCGAAGTTGCCGGAGCCGGACACCCAGCCCGTCGCCCCGAACGCGAAGGCGCCGAGCGCGTTGTTGTCGTGACCGTAGAACAGCCCCAGCTTGTCGCCGAGCTTCATCCGCAGCCGCGTGATCATGTAGGGATCGGAATTCGCGTCCTTGAGGTACTGGATGACGCCGTCGTTGGCCAACCTCACCAGCGTATCGAGCGTCAGGTCGATGCCCGTCACCGGCGGGTTATTGTAGATCATGATCGGCTTGGAGACCGCGTCGCGCACGGCGCGGAAGTGAGCCACGATCTCGCGCATGGTGTGTACCTGGTACCAGGGCGAGATGATCAGGAACCCGTCGTAGCCCAGACTCTCGGCGAACTTGCTCTTCTCGATCGTCGCCAGCGTGGACATGTCCGCGGTCCCGGCGAGCATGGGCACGCGGCCGCGATTCTGCTCCTGGCAGATGCCGAGCACGCGTTCCCACTCGGCGCGCGTCAGGTTCATGAACTCACCCGTGCTGCTGCCCGCGCAGAAGCCATCGGCGCCGTTGGCGATGACGAAATCCACGTGGTCGCGCAGTCCTTGTTCGTTCAGCGATCCGTCCGCGTGGAAGGGCGTAATCAGGGGCGGGAAAAGGCCGCGAAAAACGTTCATGTTCGATGTTCCTGTTGTCAGGGAATGTTCGCAGTGGCATAATACCGGCCGATGGCGGCGATTCTGCCAGCGATGCCGCGACAGCGTCAATCGTAGTTTGAGTAAATGAAGGAGATTGGTTGAACGAGCATAACCCGATGCGCGATTTCGCATAATTCCTGAACATGAACCAGACTGACCTTCGCCGCCTTTCGGAATTGCGGGCTCTGCTCGAAGGCTTTGCCGCGCGTCACGCCGCCGCGCGCGCGGGCTCCGCCCCGGAGACGCTCGGCCGCCTGCGACTCGTTCTGCGGCGTCTTTCCCAAGCAGCCCGCGCCCGCGACTACCCGGCTTTTCGGCAGGCGGACTTCGAACTGCACGAGACGATGATCGACCTGGCCGCCGTCCCCTTGCTGCACGAGGCTTGGATCACGGTGTGGAACGGCCTGCTGGAGTTCCACGAGAAGGGCTTTGAGGATTGTTTTCCCGACGCGCGCGTCCTGGGCGAGGAGCACGAGTATCTGGTGGAAACGATTGCCTTGGGCGATCCGGTCGCCGCAGAGGACGCCGCGCGGAGTCATATCGAAGCGGTGTGGTACCGCCGCGCCGAGCAGTACGGCACGGCGGCCGCGAGCGGAGTCGACGCCCTGCAGCGAGCCACGGCCCACGTCGCCTTCCGGATGCACTGCCCATTGCGTCTGACCGAGGTGGCGCAGCAGGTGGCCTTCACCAGCCCCGGCAACCTGTCGCGGCTGTTCCGGCAACATCACGGCGTCAGCTTCCAAGGCTACCTGCAGAAGGTCCGCCTGGAAAAGGCTGCGGAACTGCTTCGTTCCACGCGTCTGCCGGTAGCCCGCATCGCCCGTCGCATCGGCTATTGCGACGTCTCGCGATTCGGCCAGCATTTCAAACGGCGGTTCCAGGTCTCTCCCACCGCGTATCGGCAGAATTCTCCGGTGCGGGATGACGACGGCTTGCGGATCGAGGGCCACGTTCCATTCTCCATCCAGGGCCGCGATTCGCGCACTTCGGGGTAGTTGCCGTGCGGGCCGCGGGGATCGCGCGCGTCCGGAGAACAACGTCCCAGATGGTGCGCCCCATCGGAGTCGCGGCCTACAGGGTCCCAGTTACTGATAGCCCGGGAGGTCGAAGTTGATTCTTTGGGGCTCGTCGGGGACGAACTACAACTCTTTCACCTGCTCGCCGTAGCGGACCTTGCCGTGGGTGCCGCCGAAGCTCCGGATTGTCGCTGTGGTGAGTTGGTCTTCCTTCCACACGATATCGACCTCGAAGCCACCGCGGGCCCGCAGGCCTTCGACCGATCCAGTCGGCCAGGCCTGGGGCAGGGCCGGCAGCAGCTCGATCTCGCCAGCATGACTCTCAAGGAGCATCTCCGCAGTGCCCGCGGACATGACGCCGGTCTCATTCAGCGTGGCGAGTCCTGCTCCGCAGTGATTGGTGGACAGGTTGTCGAAGGTCTGACGCCGCAGTTTCTCCCTGAGGAAGTAGCCCTGAGCGTGGGCAAGGTAATCGCCGGAAATTAACAGGGGGACATGCTACTGTTACGTTGCAGGACATCCTGCGAGTCGGCCCGGGAAGGAGTGTTGATCGGAACAGAGAGTAGAATGGTCCCTGCTTCTTACTGCGACTTTCGCAATCCCTCCCACTTCACGACCCAGTTGCCGTCGTTGGGGAAGCCGGGCGCGTGCCGATCCGGTCCTCCGTCCCAGCCGGTGGCCATCAGGGCTGCCGTCCAGAGCAGGCCGCCGGTGCCGGGTAGATACGGCATCGAACCGGCGGTGTTGAAGCCGTTGGCCAGAACCACGTTGTTGGGGTGGTCTGCGAGCAAAGCGTGCAGCGCAGCTTGCGGATTCCCCAGCCGCGCCGCCGTCATGGCCATCATCGGAAAGTCGCAGCCCCAGAACATCCACCGATGTCCTTCGCCGACCTGTTTCCAGATCAGGTCGAACGTGCGCTGCACGGCCGCACGGTCGATCTCGTCGCCACGCATGCACCCATAGGACTCGAACCACGCAGGGCGCGGGTACATGCCGCTGCGGATCGGGGCCTCCGCGGGCGGAGGCCGAATTCCTTCGGCGTCGACACACAGTCCGTCCACCACAGGCGGTTGGGAGAGTTTGGCTAACACCTCGTCCCACTTTGCTTCCCGCGGCAGGCCGAGCCGCTCGCGCCAAAGCTGCGCCGTACGCAGGCCGTAGAACCAATAGGAAAGCTCGACGGTCGAGTTGTACGTCGTTCGCCAGTTGGTGGCCTCCGAGCCGGTCAACAACGGCGGCCCCAGTACGTAGCGGCCTGTCTCTTCGTCCCACCAGAGATAGTCGACCATGAACTGGGCCGACTGCATGACCAGTTCCTGGAACTGATCGAGCGTCTCGCGCGTGGGGCGGCAGCGATACATCTGTTCGGCCCAATAGATGGCATGGCCCTGCTGAGTCATACGGAACGGGCCGGCATCCGACGGCGACTCCCACTGGGCGGTCGGCGCGATCATCTTCATCCAGCGCGCTCCCTTGTAACCCTGCCGGGCAGCCTGCCGCCGAGCGGCTTCCAGGCCCGGTCCGCGCAGCCACTCCATCCAGCCATCCACCAGATGCTCCCTGCCCCACAACGTGAAGTGGATTCCGTGCCAGGCCGTCATCTCCAGATGGAACTTGCCGTGCCAACTGTTCGAGAACAGGCCGCTTTCCTGTGGCGGACTCGAGCCGGTCGAGTTGATCTTCGTCAGATACTGGGCCAGCACGATGCGCCGTTCCAGCTCGCGCCAGCGCGGGTCCTTGCTCTCCGAAAGATCGATCGCGCCGCCGGATTGCCAGAACGCCGGCCAAGCCTTGGTCGACGCGGCGGCCGTTTGCGGAAACGTGGGCAACTCGCCGATCGCCTGTGGAGAAAACCGGCAGACGAAGCTGAATGCGACCGTGTCGCGCGACGGCGTCAGCAGATACCGCCGCGGCCAGCCCGGGTTCCACGAGCCGGATGCCCACTCGCCTTGCTCCCAGGCGACCGACACGAAATAACGGTCGGCGTCCAACGTGCGTGTCAGATCCACGCGGCCGGCGCCTTGAGTCTCGGCCTCGGTCACTTCGTTAGCGGTAACCGCCGGGAACTCCCAGAATACTTTGAGTCGCCCCTCGGACATCAGCTTCGATTTCACCTGAACGGCGACCAGATCTTGCTGCGGATGGCAGCAGGTGACGACCTTCACGGGCACGCCCTCGATCTCGTAGCTACTCTCGACGATGCCGGTCCACAGATCGAGCGTCTGCCGAATCTTGTTCAGGTCGGTCGGTTCGATCAGCTTCCCGTCGGCTTTGAACAAGTGAAAACGGATTTGGCCCAGCGGCAGCCGACCGGGGTTTTGGCGAAAGTAATTCCACGCGCCCTCCGCCCGCTTAGCCTCTTCCGGCGGCAGCGTCGGCCAATGATGTCGGCTGTTGCTCGCATACGGTACCTTGCGGCCGCCTCCGCCCTTAACCTCGATCATGGTCTCTTCCGGCCGGTAGTTTTCCGGATTGGCAGCGGTGTGCCAGCCCCAGTCCGAGAGTGTCGCGTGGCTGAAGCTCCCATGAAGCATGAACGTTTGCAGGCCCGTCACATCAAGTCCGAAAGCAAAGTGCCCGTTGCCGATCTGCAGCGGCGTTTGCCTGGTGCGCGGCAACGTTGCGTCAAAGTCAGTGATCACGATATTGTGCCGCGTCACCAGCGCGTGCCGGTCAATCCTGGATTGGGCTGCTGGCTGCGGCGCATCGGCGGCGGGCAGCGCTGCCAACGGGGTCAGCAGCAAGGTGATAACCAGGTAAAGCTGGTTCATGCTCGATTTTCCTCGTATTTTGGGTATTGACTGAGTCCGGCGTCGGTGACCGGTTTGCGCACTTTGGCCTCCCTTTAGCCAGGCCAACGATGGCCGGGCTTGTCGAGTTGCCGGTTATTGTCGCGACGGATGCCGGCCGGCCAGCACCATCGTGCGAGTTGGCCGGAAAACGTCTCTATGGTACACTCCGCTCGAACTCAGGTGTGACGAGCGCCGCGGCAACGACAAGGACCGCCGTTCGAAAGGATGATTACGTGCGAGCAACCGACGGACAGCCAGCCGTGTCACGCGTTGAGCCGGTGGGCTCAGCCACACGACGAATTTGGTTGAGCCGGCTCGCCGTCGGGATGGCCGTGTTGCTGATCGCGGCAGCCACCGGATTGACGCTGTGTTCTCTGGCGGCGCGCTGGCATTGGGCCAGTGACTTGCTGACGCATTTCGTCGTTCAGGGTGCGGCGTGCAGCGCCGGAAGCCTGGCCCTCCTGTCTCTCTGTCGGCGACGCGGGTTGGTCTGTCTGGCGTCGGTCCTGCTGCTCATCAACTTGAGTCGCATCGTACCCCTGTACTTGGCCGAAAAGCCGGAGGCCGAGGCAGGTCCTACGGTCCGTGCCCTGGCTGCGAATCTCCGACGTGACAATCGGGAACAACAGCGTTTCATCGACTTGGTGCGGATCGGTCGTCCCGATTTCTTCGTCGCCATGGAGACCGACGAGGTCTGGCTGCGATCACTGCAGAAGCTCTCCGATTCTTATCCCTATTCGATCGTGCAGCCGCGCGAAGACAACTTCGGAATCGCTTTCTTCAGTCGTTGGCCGATCAAAGGTCATCGAGTCCATGGCCTGTCGCAGGCGCGCTTGCCAACGCTGGTGGCGTCGTTGGACGTGCGGGGGCAGGAGCTGACCGTTCTGGCAACACATCCGAGGCCGCCCATCGGCCGCGTCAGGTCGGAGTTGCGCAACCAGCAACTGGCGGAAGTCGGGACGCTGGCCGCGAACTTGCCCAACCCGAAGGTGATCCTCGGCGATCTCAACATCACGTCGTGGTCGCCCTATTTTTCCGACCTGCTGCGCCGCAGCGGAATGCGCGACGGCCGTCGTGGAAGTGGCGTTCAGCCCTCTTGGCCCGCGCTTCCCTGGCTGTTCAGGATCCCCATTGACCACACGCTGGTTTCTGCCGATATTCACGTGATGCACCGCGAGTTGGGACCGGCGATTGGCTCTGACCATCGGCCGGTGGTGATCGAGTTTCGCGTGCGAAATCCATGACGCCCGTCTTGCCGCAGGCTGCAGGTCGGCGCCAGAGACCGTCAGGGCGCTCATCTACCAAGCGTCCCCGTCCCCGAGTGTCACTGATCGATATCCCATTCCGATGGCCCATCTCATGGCCCGGCTTTGCGCGGGTTCTGCTGCAACCACGGCGAATGCCGCGATCTTGATCACCAGATCAAGATCTTGGCAGTCAGCGGGTGCTTTGAACGGGCAGTTCAGGGGCCGGGTCACCGACCTTTGGACGGTGCTCTTGGGCCCGCATCGCGGAGAGCGGGATGCCAACCTGGACCACGTCCGGTTCGTCGGCCGATCCAGGCTGGCAAACTTTCCCGGCGACGTGAGGTTCAAAACGCAACATCATGCCATCGCGATTGGGGCCGTGTTTCTTGAGGTAGGTGTCGCGGTCGCCCCAGCACCAGTTGCGCGGGTCGCTGTAGTGCTGGCCGATGCGATGGTAGAACTCTCTGGCGAGACCGCCGATGATCTGACGGTAGCCTGCGGTGTCGGTCATGCCCAAACCAGAGGCGGTGAGGCCGCCGAGCTTTTGCGTGGGGGAAATCAGGACGACGGTGTGCCCGGAGCGCGCTGCTTGCACCGCCGCCACGATGCCGCCTGATGTGCCTCCGTAGACGACGAGGTCGTGCGGGTCTTCAGCGGCGGTGGCTATCGAGACGGCGAAAGCGTTGAAATAGTTCACGCCGATCCCTCGATACGGCCGGCCGTTTCTGACCAGTACGCCGTCTTGGACGCTTAACCCCAACGATGGAGCAGCCGGTGCCGCCAAATCAGCAGCGTGCAACGCAGCCAGCGGCACCAGCAACAGGACGGCGAGGAGGGTGAGGGTGCGTTTCATTGTTGTTCCTTTCATTTCTCGATCAGTTCCAAGGTTTGGAACTTTGCAGTGTGACGGTTTCCAATCCTTAGAAATGCACCGGCGCGAGCAGCAGGGAGGTGAGGAGTGTGAGGGTGGGTTTCATGATTGTTCTGTTCATTGCGGCTTCCTTGGATCAGATGATGGCGGCGCCTTGTTTCTTCAGGGTGTCGCGCAACCGAGCGGTGTCCACGGCGGGCACGTCGGCTGCCGAGTCGAGCGCGAGCCACGCGGCGGTGCCGGCGGCTTCGCCGGTCTGATTACAGTTGACCATCACGCGGAAGCCGCCAAAAGCCTGCTCGTCGGCGTCCAGCATGCGGCCGGCCACCAGCAGGTTCTTCGCGCCCCGCGGCACCAGCGAGCCGTAGGGCACCTGGTAGAAAGGCACGCCGGCGTTCAGTTCCCGGAACGCCACGCCCGCACCCTTCGCATTGTGAACGTCGATGTGGTAGGTGCCGTTGGCGATGGCGTCAGGGAACCGCTTGCCGGTCAGCATCTCTTCGGCCGTCAGTTGATGTAGTGCTCGGACGTGACGCGATTCGCGGATGCCAATCTTCGCGGGCAACGCCACCAGCGGCACGCCCTTGCCGCCCGGGAAATGTTCGCACAACAGCTCGCAGATCGAATTCACTTGACGCCGGCCCTCCAACTCTGCCTGGGTGAGTTGGTCTGCGTCGCTGCAGTCGGCGCCGTGGACGCGCGTGCCGGCCAGCATCAGCAGATCGTCGCTGCCGGGTACGGGCGCCGACCAGGCGTAGCCCGGCGGGATCGCTTGCGAGTACGTCTTGTCAAAGACGACCCGATGGATGTCGAAACCGGGATGGGTTTTCTTGATGCCTCCCAACCCGCGCAGCACGCAGCACATGGTCGGCGGCTGAACGTGCTCGCGGCGGTAGGTCTCCAGCCCCAGCCGGTGCGCCACATCGCCGTCGCCGGTCGCGTCCACGAACTGCCTGGCGCGGATCGCACGCCGACCGGTCTTGTCTTCGATGATCGCCGCCGTTATCCGCCCGCCTTCGGCCGCCGGCGCGACGAACAGCGTGTGCAAGAACGGACGGATCCCCACCTCGACCACCATCCGGTCCAACTCCAATTTCAGGATCTCGGTGTTGAGGACGTAGTGACCGCCCGCTCGCACGGCGTCGCGTTTACGAAGCCGCTCGATCGTTTCCCAGGTCAGCCCGGCAATGATCCGCTGCTGGCCGGTCCGGTCGTGCAGCGAATGCCAGATGTTCACGAGGCCTGCGGTCGCCACGCCGCCGAAGAATCCGCTGGACTCGATCAAGGCGACCTTGGCCCCCAGCCGCGCCGCGGCCACTGCCGCGAACACGCCCGTGCAACTGCCGCCGACCACACACACGTCGCAGTCCCAGGCGACCGGGACATCCCGCGCCGGCTCGCGAATTGTACCCGGCGCCGACTCCGCGCCCTGGGTGTTGATGCTCAGCGCCGTCGCCACGGCCAGCGGGGCGGCCTTTAGAAACTCTCGTCGGTGCTTGTTCCTTGGCATATCGGTTCCTCCCGTGTGAGTTGCATGGTGCTTTACCTTGTTCCTTGTTGTGCGTCGGCGATGACCGAACTGATGTCGATGATGTATTGTTGTCGCCCATTGCCGCCGTGTGGCGAATCGATGATCACCAGCTTGCCGTCGCGGCTGACGCGGGGATGCGCGTCGCAGCGCCATTCGCCCTGGTACGTCGAGGGAAATCGCCCCAGCAACACGAAACGCTTGCTCGGCACATGGAACAAGTAGACGATTTGCTCGCGTTTCGCCCCGTGCGGATACGTGTCGGTCACGATCCACTCGTTGTGCGTGCCGGGAAGATACGTCTGATGGCCGTTGGGCGCTTGCCAGAGCGTCTCTTTCAGCTCGCCAGAGCCGTCGTCCCGGTAGAGCCGGTAGGCGTTGCCGGCCCAGATGAGCACGTGCTGCGGATCGCGCCACGTCCAGTGGGACGCGTCGCGGGCAGAGAGCAACCGCAAGTCGCGGCCGTCGGCATCCGCGGTAAACACGCGCGTCGGCATGCCGGCCCCGCTCCAGCGGTTGAACATCAAGAACCGCTTCCCATCGGGACTCCATGACAGGTGATTGACATAGTGACGGTCGCGCGGCGATTGCTGCGGATAGGGGATCTTGGCAAGGTCTGCCACGGAAACGATTAGCTGCGACTCGCCCGTATCCAGATCCATCCGCCACACACCGATCTCGGCCGGTGCCGGCTGGTCGGCGTACTTGTCGGGAATCCCCGCGTAGGCGTAACCGGGGCGGAAGTTCCAGATGCGGCTGAAGTCCTCGCAGACGGCGAGTTCTCCGTCGGGACGGATCGAGCCGATGGCCCGCGGCAAGGTTCGCACCTGGCGCGTCTTCACGTCGAGGACCCGGCAAACGAATTGCTCGCCTTCGCGGTCGTTCCAGACCACTTCGCGGTCCGAGCCGGGACGCCACTGCAACATGCAGCCCTGTTGCCAGCACCACGCCCGCGACTCGCCCAACTCGATCCACTTGTCGCCCTCGGCCAGGTCCACCATGCCGATCTTCGCCGCCTCGTTGGATTTGGGCAGCCGGTGCTCGAAATCCAGCTCCATGCACAGCAGATACCGGTTGCCAGGATCCAGTTGGAACTTGTCGTAGTACCCGAACCAGTGGATCTTCGGCCCGAGGGTGACGGCCCGAACCGGAGGCAGGACGGGATCGGATGCTTTGGCCATCTCGTCGAACGAGCCGAAGAGCGGAAACCGCGGTGGCGTGGATGACTCGCGATCGGCTACAGGACCTCTCTTGTTGCCGTTGCTCTGTGGCGTGCCGTGCAGATTCTCGGAGACCGCGATGTCATTCGCCCCGGTGTGGCTGAGCAAGTCCGGCGTGATGCCTTGCGTGTCCTTCACGTCCGAGATGTCCAGCAGGAAAACTTGATCCGTCTTCGTGGCCGGATCGCCGGCGGTGAACAGAATCCAGCGGTGGTCCGGTGTGACCTGGGCGTGGAAATGGCCCCGCTGGCCGGGACTGTAAGTCGGCCAGTCGCCGGTCAACGGCCGGAACTGGCCGCCCCGCTCACGGTCCAGACGTTCCATGTACCAGAGGCTGTGCCCGAGCTTGCCTGTCGTCTCCCAGAACCAGAGCCTGCCCGACGGGTCCCAGCCGGTGTGGGTGTAGCCGAACTCGCGGGGCAGTTGCCACTCCAGGCGGCGGCGCGTGAAAGGGTCGTAAAGTCCGCCACGCACGGGCGTGATCTGCAACACCTCGTAGGCGATCCCATGGGCGGTCGCAATGGAGTGGCAGGGTTCCCCTTGCACTCCGGGATCGCCGGAGCGCAGATCTCTCCAGGTGCCGCTGGTCAGATCGCCGAAGCACATCCCCATGTGGCCCGGCGGGTGGTGGGCGAAGAAGTGCTCGTTGTCGTACATCGTCACGTGGTGGCAGGCATGGTCGACCGTGAACAGCACACGCTGCTCGCGGCGGTCGAAGTCGTAGGCCGTGACGTCCGCCTGGACACGTTGGCCGTACCGCGAACCGCGCGGTGTGACGATATAAACGAACCATTTGCCGTCCGGCGAGCAGCAGTTCTGGCTCTGGACCTGACGATCCGCCGGCACCTCGAACAGGGACTCGTCCTTCAGCGTGAGCAAGTCGACTTGCCGGGCCTGTTGGCCGTCGAAGTAAACCACCGTGCCCCGCGCCTGGTTGATCGCGCTGCGGTAGTCGGCCACGCCGCGGAGGTTCGGCTCTTCCTGCCAGGGTCGCCAGTCGGCCCGCCCCATTTCGTCGGTTTTCGTCGCGCGGGTCAGTTGCACCGACTCGGCCGTCTGCAGATCCAGCCGCCAGAGTTGCACTTCGCCCCGTTCGTAGCGATGGTAAACCAGATACCGGCCGTCCTGACTGAGGGTCGGTGCGAAGTAGTACAGCGGATAACAGGTTGCCGCCCCCGATGTCAACTGGACCGCCGCGCGTCCCGTACCGGGAGCCTTGATTCTCGGGAACCTGTCGGAAATCGTCAGCGGTGCAGCGAGCAGCGGCACGGGCGCGGTGAGCGTTCGGGCCGTGCCGGATGCAAACTCATCCGCCAGCCGGTACATCTCGGCAGCCGCCAGGAGGAACGTGCCCGTGACATACTCGTGAGTCGCTTCGCGCTTCGCCTCCGCGGGGCGATCGCCGACGGGCTGGCCGTGCAGCACCTTGCCTTCGGGACTCAAGCAGCCAGCCAGGCCGGTCCATCCTTTGCGCAGCACCGGCAGGTAACTTGCTTCGTCGAGCAGCTTATGGCGGACACCCCAGGCGATCCCGTAGAGGAAGAACCCCGTGCCGCTGCTCTCCGGTCCTGGTACGTGGTCCGGATCGGCGAGGTTGGCAGTCCACAGGCCGTCCTTGCCTTGGCATTGGGCCAGGGCGGCTGCCATCGTTCGGAGCAAGTCCACGTACTTGGCTCGTTGTGGTTCGTCGGGCGGAAGGTGGTCCAACACCCGAACCAATCCGCCGATCACCCAGCCGTTGCCGCGTGACCAGAGGATCTTCTTGACTGCCGGCGTCGTCTGCCCGATGAACCGCCGGTCGCGATAGAACAGCCCCGCCTCCCGATCGAGAAGCTCGCCGCACAGATCGTCCCAGAAGGCATGGAGCATCTCCAGGTACTTTTTGTCGCCCGTGGCCTGGTAGAGTTGCACCAGGGCCGGGCTGCCGTACAACGAATCGGCGTAGCTGTGATCGCCTTCCAGATACCAACGTTGGGCACCGCCGGGGCTATTGGGTACGTCGCTGGCCAGATGTTCGATCGCCGGCTGCAGCATAGCCTGGTCTTTCTGCAGCGAGTACAGTTCCAGCCACGTCTGGACGCAAAATAGTTTATTGGCGCCACACCGTTCGGTGCCGACTTGCCAGGCGTGCCGCTTTCCCCACTCCCCGGCCTGTTGGAGAAACCGCTGGTCGCCGCTGGCCCGGTAGGCCGCCATCACACCGGTGTACCACGTACCGCGTTCCCAATTGCGGTCCTTCTCTTGCATCACCGGATGCGCCTGCTGGTACGCATTGGCCTTCAGCATCATCGTCAGAATGGCATCGCGCTCGAACATTCGCGGCGCGGGAGTTGGTTCCGCCCCAACGGACAAGGCACAGAAAGCCAGGGCCACCGGCAGCCAGGACAGGAAGACGTTGCGGGATCTACTCATAGTCGGCCTCCAGAATCTGGGTGATGTGAATCACGTGCTGCTGCTTGCTCCTCCAGTTTGAAGCCAGTTACTTGCTCGATTTCATGGTGCCAATTGCCCGTCGAGAAACACGCGTGGGATGCCTCGGTCGAGGACGACGGCTACGTGCTGCCAGACGCCCGGCTTCAACACGCCGGGGAAGGTGCGCTGGTGGTTGCCGGCGATCATCCGCAGGCTCAGGTCCGGCCAGGTGTCGAATAAGAATCCATCGTTCTTGCCGGGCGTGAGCTTGTCCAGAATGCGTCCGGATTCCTTCTCGGCCGGACAGATCCACGCCTCGAACGAGACCTCGCCGGCAAAATCATCGGGCTGCGTCGCCAGCTTGTCGCCAGCCTTGGGGTTCAGCCAGCAGCCGACCACGTCGGGCATCGTTAGGGGCTTGCTGCGATCGCCGGCGGCCAGTTCGCGGACGGCCTGCGCGGAGAGCTTGCCGCGAAACATGGTCACGCGGCCGATCTGGCCGCGGAACCGGTTCGACTCGCTTTGGTCGGAGCCCGCGCGCAGCGGGTGGTCGTTTGGCGGTACGGGCGGTGCCGGCGGCTTGCCGGGTTGCGGCGGGCAGACCACTACGTCGCCCCGGCGCGATGGCGGCTCGATGTCCCAGGCCACGAGCTTGCCGTCCTTGACCGTTCCGCGGAGCACTGTACGCTGCATCAGGTGCAGCTTGAAATCGGCGTCCCAGTTGGCCGGCCAGGCGGGCAACAGCAGGATCCTGTCGCCCGCCTCCTGGACCAGCATCCGTTGCAGGGCCACGGAGCCGGCGCCGAAATGATCGAAGTCCGGGCACGAATCGGGGCCCTCCCGGCCGTAGAGTGGGAAGCGGCACGCCGGCGTCGCGATGCGAAAGCGGCGGACCAGCCCGTCGGCCGCCTCCGCGGCGTCGCCCGCATAAGCCCAGTGGATCTGGTCTTGGGTCCAGCAGGCGCAGCCGAAGGCGTCCTTGTTCGAGCGGTGCTTCATGGTCCACGCCACGATGTCGGCGGTTCCCAACGCCAGGCCGAAACAGCGGAACGGGAACACCGGGTACAGTTCGCCATTTTCGGCGTTGTGCCTCTTCTCCCACTTCTCGGCCGGCGCAATGGCCCGGCGTCCCTCGATGGTCTGCACGGAAACCTCGGGCATCTCATCGCGGAACCTTCGCCAACGGGCCTGATCTTCGGACGTGCCGGCTTTCAGGGTCAACAGTTCGTCCAGGCAGAACCGCAGGCCGGCCACGTCCGGCGCAGGGTTGACCGCGATCCACCAGGTTTCGACCACCTGGGCCGGATCGAGCCGAATCTTGCCGTCGGCGCCGCGCGGATAATGCTGGTCGAAGAACAACAGCACCTCGCGGGCGAAGGGAACCAGCACGCGGTCGCGGAAATCGGCGTCGCCGGTGTAGTTCACATAGTCGAGCATCATGGCCGTGATTTCGAGGCCGCTGGTGAAGTAGTAGTTGTGGTACCAGCCCTCGTACGGCGCGCCCGGTATCGTCTTGGGGGGCAGCACGCCCGACTGGCTGCTCTCCCGTTCAGCACCCGTGGGCTCGATGTTCTCCCGGAAGTAGGCGCCGTCGTGCTCGAACCAGGCTTTAGTGATCTCGCGGCGCATCTCCAGCAGGTTCGAGTAATAGTCGAAGAACGGTTCCATCAGGTCGAAATCGCCGCTGGCCAGCAGCGGCCAGTAAAGCAGCCGTTGGTTCTGGAAGGTGAACCGGCGGCCCCAGAGGCGGTCGTCCTCGTGCGTCAGCAGCGTGCCGTCCGGTTGCTGGACCGCATGAGGCCGATTCCGTTTGGGATCGGGGTTCGCCCTCAGACGCAGCTGTTGCGTGAACAGGCCGCCGTTGAATTTGGCCTGGACCCGCCCGCGGCTCTGGCAGGCCATCAGGAAGCGGAAAACGTTGTAGCTCTGCGCCGCCAGCGCCGCGCCGTCCTCCTCTTCGCGCACGCCGCCCGCCGAAGGTTCGCCCTGCAACTGCTCGCGGGCCTCCGGCGGCAGGGTGTTGTCGGAGGCCACGATCCAACTGCGTTCCCAGAACGCGGTCCACCACGCGCAGTGCGTCTGCCAGTTCTTGGCTGCGTCGACCGGCTGCGCGGCGTTTCTCTCGATGGTCTCGATCCACGTCTGGGCCTGCGGCGCCTGCATGGCCAGCGCGTGGATGCGGAGGTCGAACGACGGGCCGCGGCCGCGCAACTCGCCGTCCTGCAGCGTTAACGACGGGCACGCCAGTAGGTTTCCAAACGTGTTGAAGCGGAAGGGGTCCGCGAAGCGCGAGGCCATGTGCTCCACCTGGTACGCCTTCAGATCGTCCGGATAGATGCTCCGGTCGCCCACGGGATAGTACCAAAGGATCGTGTTGCCGCGCTTGAGCCGCACATCCTGCGTCGGTTCGGCGTCGCGCGTCAAGGCGGCTGTCGCATACCCCTGCACGTTGAACGGGCAGTGATCGATGCGTTGCCAGAACTCCGGCCTGGCCGCGACGGCGATTTCGCGCGGCGAATCGATCTGGACGTGATAGACCGGCCGGTGGGCGTCGGCCCAGATCCGCAGCGTCACGCCGTCGGCTTCGATACGGATGGAACCTGTCCCCAGATCGAGCGTCTGGCGGAACGGCTTGCCCGGCTGGAAGGGATTGGGATCGAGCGAGAACCGCACCCGTCCCGTCTTGAAGATGTCTCCTTGGTAGGTGTAGGCGTCGTTCTTGGCCAACAGCAGGTACAAGTCGCCGCCTTCGATGGCGTAAACGCCCGCGGCGATGTCGCCGTTGCCCAGCGGCATCACGCCGGTGGCGTCCTTCGACGGGCTGGTCCAGATGACGTTGTACCGGCTCATCCGCTCGGCGGCGGTTCCCGCCCCGCTCCAGCCGGCCGCTTCCGCGGCGTGCAGGATGCTTGGCAGTGCCAGCAGCACGGCAGCCAGGGGCGGCATGCTGCGCTTGATGGTTCGCAGAACGAGCAGCAATATCGCCGTACTCGTCGACAGCTTGGTCATGGGTGTTCCTTTCGGTCATGTTGAAAGACCGGGCAAATACTCATTCGCTTCATCATTTCAGCACAAACTCATTGTTTCCCTTCTGGACCGAAAAGTCCCACTGTTTGCCTGCACGCTCGACTCGCAAATCGAAGACGCCATCAGATGCGACGGTCACTGTCGCCGTATCCGGCTGGGCGTCATTTGGCTCTGCGACCAGGCTGGCCGTATGGCCGGCGAAGCGGAACCGCTCGCAGCCGCAACGCCTGGCTGAAGTCAATGCCCAGGTCAGGCGATTGTTGGGAGCGTCGGCTTTCAGTCCGATGCGGTACTCGATGAAGTAAAGGATGGGAACGATCCCCGTCCAGCCCACGAAATCGCCTTTGGCGGGTTTGCCGGGTGTAACCGCGTCGGGTGCATAATTCTCCCACACCGTGCCGGTAGCTCGAAAAACTTGCGCAACTCTCTCCAAGTGTTCCAAGGCGATCTCGGCGGCCAGGTCATGTTTCTTGTAGCGTTCTAGGCCGCGAATCACCATCGTATCGGTCGGTGACCACACGGCTCCTTGCCAATAGCCGCCCGCGGGATCGAATCCCTTCTGGTCGGCCGGGACGGTTGGTACGCGGTGCTTGCGGCCGAAGGTGGACGGATCGCGAAGTTCAGCGGCCAAAGCGTCGGCCTGCACTACGGATGCCACGCCCGCCAGCAGCGTCCAATAGGCAGCGATGGTCTTCACCGTCGACTGTCGGCCCTCCACCGTCAGGTCGAAATAGAACTTCCGCTGGGGGTCCCACATCTTCTCGTTGATCAGCGCCGACAGTTCCTCCGCTTCCCGGCGGTACTTCGTGGCGTCCTCGGTCTTGCCCCAATTGTTCCGAAATCCGGTTGCGTCGTATCTCAAGGCCAGGGTTGACTTTGGGTTAAGGGCGGTTAGGCATTTCACATAGTTTAACAGCTCGGCCGCGCATTTTTGGTTCTTTCCCCGGTGTTTCGGGGTTCTTTTTTTGTCAGATTTGTTATTGTATGTGATATTTGTTGTGAATCGTGATCGCATACAATAACAGGACGCCGCCATGCTCACGGACAGCGAACAGAAGCTCGTCAACTGGCTCCGGACACGGAGGGTCGCGACCATGCGACATCTGCAGCACCAATTCCAGGTCTGCCACATGACCGTCTTCCGGGCGTTGAAGAAGGTCGGTTATCACACCAGCTACAATCGCAACGCCGGGTATTATACGCTCGCCGACGTGCCGCAGTTCGACGACTGGGGCTTGTGGGCGTACCGCGACGTCCGCTTCTCCCGCGCGGGGACACTCCCGGAAACGCTCGTGGCCTTGGCGACCCATGCCCCGGCCGGACTCACCGTCGGCGAATTGGAAGAACGCTTACAGACGCCGGTAGCGAATCTGCTCTCCCGCCTGGTTCAGCACGGCCGGCTGCAGCGTCAGGTTCTGCGAGGACGCCATGTGGTGTACTTGAGTCCCGAGGCGGAGTGCGGCCAGCGGCAGTGGGAGCAGCGGCAACAAGACCTCCGTGCCGTGGCCGCCAGCACGACGCCTGCGTTACCCGCCGGTTGCTCGGCCCCGCTGGTCATCGATGTGCTGCGGCAGATGATCCTGGCACCCGACGATGGCCCCGCACAATGGGCCCGGCAACTTCAAACGCAAGGCCGGCAGGTAACGGCCGGGCAAGTTCGCCAAGTGCAGGAGCACTACGCGTTGAAAAAAAAACGACGGAATTGAGCTTGTTGGCCCTGCTTCACAAGGTCGAGCAACAGGCTCACGAACAACTCCAGCAGGCCGCGATTCTGCCCGCCGATGTCCGACTCCGCTTTGATCCCGCCCGGGAAGCGTCGTGGGTTCCCGGCCCGCACGCCCCGACTACGGCCCACGGCGGCGTGCTGAAAACGGCCAGCCGGACCGTGGTCAGCCTGAAACACGGCCGGTTTCAGGCTTGCGAAACCGTGCGTCAAGCTGCGGGGGACGGTCCTCCTGTGCCGGGCCGTTCTGCCCAGCTGGCCGACATGGTGCCAGCGGGGGCCCGTTACGGCTTTGATTTGATTGCCCATGTAGGAGTGGAGACTTATTTGCATGGCCGGAGCCTGCAAGAACTTCATGAGGAACTGGCCCGTCACCGGCCGGCGATCGACATCCCGCGCAGTACCCTGTGGGACCAGCAACAGAAATTTCTCTTCTACCTGGGCTGCCTGCATCGGCAAGCCACGCCCGTCCTCCGCGAGTACTTGGCTCAGCACGGTCCCGTGACGTGGCTCTTGGACGGGACCACGGAACCGGAAACGGCCGTGTTCTTGGGCATCGAGGAGGCGGCTCATGGTCTGTTCCTGGGAAACTGGAAAATCCCCAGTGAGAATCTGGAAGACTTGGTCCCTTGCCTCCGTGAGGCGGCGGACCTCTTTGGTTGGCCGGACAACGTGCTGCACGATTTGAGTCCGACCATGAGCGGAGCCTGTGAGCAAGCGTTGCCAGGCGTCTCCCACTTCGTGTGCCACCAGCACTTGGCCCGCGACGTGGGCGAGGATCTCTACGAGGTCCCCCAAGCGGCATTGTGTAAGCGTCTGCGAACCCTCAAGCTGCAATACCGCTTGAAGGAACAGCGGCGGGGTCAGAACGAATGGCTCCGACAGCGCATCGACTGCCCCTCGGAGTTGGTCCTGGCGGACTTGCTCGCGGGCCGAGCCGTCGAGGTGGCCTGGGATGACACGCTCGGCCGCGAGGTCTTGCTGGCCTTTCACTTCTGGATTCTCGATTACCGGAGCGACGGCCGGCGACGCGGCTTCCCATTCGATCCGTACCTGTTGTACTTGCATCGCCGACTGGTGAGGGCCGGCGAGGCCGTGGATCGGCTGCTCGCTCAGACCCCGGTGTCATGCCGGACGCCGCAGGTGTTACGCAATTTTCAAGCCCTTCTGCAAGCCTATCGCAACGACACCGAGATCCGGGCTGCCGCCGATCTGTACGAGCGCTGCTATTCCCTGTTGATGCGGCTCCGAGAAACGCTCCGGCTTTCAGCCCAACACATGAACCAACTGCGACAACCGCAGGAACTACCGCCGGACGAACAACCGCCCATGAAACGGGCGTTGGAGCAGCTGCGTCAGGAGTTGCGACAACAAACGGAAGACAAGAACGATCCGGACGGGCCGTTGGCTAAGATCGTGCTGAAGCACCTGGACAAATACTGGGGACACCTGCTACCCGACCAGCCACTGGCCGCGGGGGAGTGCTGGCAGCGAACCACCAACCAGCTAGAAAGCGACTGGGGTGACCTGAAGCGATGTCGTCGTCGCACGCATGGTCGGGGGAAGCTGACAAGGGACTTCCAGTCGCTGCCCGAAGAATACTTGTTGATCCTGAATCTGGAAAACGAAACCTATCTGCAATTGGTGCTCGGCGGCAGTCTGGAGGCGCTCCCGGCCAAGCTGGCCGAGGCCAGCCGTGAAGCCGGCAGTTTTGACGCTTGGCGTCGCCAACGCCGCCCCCGTCTCCTGGGCGAACTTCCCCGCCGTCTTCTTCGCGAGGAGGACTTCATTGACCACCTCCTCGAAACTTGCGTCCATTACTGCCAATCCCCCGCCACACGGGCGGCCTAAACTCACGACGCTCTTGAGCACTTGCCGTGCCAACCGACTTTCGGAACAATAGGTCTTGCCCAGGTGGTCCGCAATTTCGGCGAGCTGCCGGGCGAAGAGCACCATCTGAGAAGACGTGTCCACGGCGGTCCCGCCCCCGGCCAAATCAGGGACCCGCGGCGAGTTGTCCATGCTGGCCCAATCGGTCATGTAGAGGCCGTTGCCTTGACGGAGGTACTTCTGGAGCGCCCCGTAGTACCTGACGAGCGGCTCGTACACCAGGGCCAAACGGGCGCGATCGCCGGTAACGCGAAAGCTCTCCAACTCCGCCCACGCGAAGATGGGATGGTTCAAGGCGTCGAGCGTCAGATGGGGTGGCGGCTGCGGTACATCTCGGCCGACGTATTTCACCGAGAATCGCCCCCAGCGGCTGAACAGATCTTGCCCATCGGCGTTGACCCATTGAGTGAAGTCCTTGCCGGTAGTACGGTTGATCTCGCGGCATATTTCCCCGTCTTCGTACTGCTTCGCATAAAAGTTGTCCAACGATCCGATACCGGGCACCAAAGGATGCCCGTAGTTGCAGAACATGGTGAGGAAACACGTATCCCAAAGGAAGATGTTCTCATTGAAGGCCGCGTCGATGAACTGGGAGACGAATCCGCTCCCCGGCTTTGGCTCGTAGAAGTTCCGAAATCCCAGTTCCCAAGTCTTCCAGTACCTCTGGACGTACAACGGATCCTCGTGATAGATCGGTTTCAGCAGCTTGTCCCTCGAGTCGGCAAAGGTTGGCAGCGGGTGTGGGACGTACTCTTTCTTGGCGAAGTACATCCCCTGTGGCGTCTGCGCCACCGCAGGCCACGTGGTCAGCACGGCGACAAGAAACGGGACGATTGTCATCCAACGGCGAAGAACCCAGCCGGTTCGATTCGTCATGGTTCTAGCTCCTTCTTACCAATGGGCGCTACAGGAACGGGGGCGGTGAGGGGCACGTTGCGGTTTCTATTCATCGTCGCACTCCTCGGTTCTCGGAGTTCACTTGGTCGCCGGGAGCACCACGTCGTTGCGCCGGCTCTCAGGCGTGATTTTCCACCGGACGAGTTGCCCGCCGCGGACCTTTGCTTCCACGATCGTATTGTGCGGCGCGTGGAGCTTGAAGTCGACATCCCAGTCTTGGGGCCAGGCGGGCAACAGGTAGATCTGCCGACCAACCGTCTGAAGGAGCATCTCCTGAAGCTGGACCATGCCGGCACCACCATGGTCAATGTCGGGCCGGGCATCGAACGTCATGCAATCCCAAAATGCCGGATACCGCGGCACCTTCCAGCCGGGCGTCCGGATCCTGCGCGATACGCAGGGCCGCCTGGAGATGAAACTGTTGCACAGGCTCGTTGGTGTTCAGACGCCAACAGCGAAACGCCTGACCTTCATGCGTCCCTTCACCAACACCAGCGGGCTCAAGAACATCGCCGGAAGGACGCCCGCCGAAGGTCAGGTTCGCGATCGGATCGGGCACCATCGACGCGATGGACTCGATGCCTTGAGCCGCGATGGCCATCCGGCGCGCCTGCGAGGGACCCTCGGTACGACAGTGCCACACGGCCGAGGTGCCGTCGAACCGGGCATCACCCCGCCAGATTTCCAGGGCGGCCGCAACGTTCACGGGCGAGGCGGCTTCGCCTTCCACATGAACGACAGGCTTGAATGCATCGACCCAAATCCGCAACTGAATCGTCCGGCCGTCCTCTGCTTTGCCGCTGATACAGATACGGTTGTGGACCAGATCCAGCTCCTGACGAAAACTACTTTTCAGCGGATTCGGCGATAAGCTCAAACGCACTCTGCCGAGTTTGACCTGGTTCACATTCTGCGGCAGGGCACCATCGATCCAGCTATCGGACGAGCCGATATAGAACAGCACATCCTGTTCGGTGGCCCAGACGTTCAGTGCGATGTTGCCGCCTCCGCACGGCATCGAATCGACCGCGCGGGTGCTCGGGCTGTTCCAAACCACATTGTACGCATGCAGCCACGACAGATCATCCGCCGCCAGGGCCGTGGACGTGGCAACGGCAAACCCCAGCAGAATCCCCTGGAATTGGTTGAACGAGCATCTTGGTTTCATCGATTCCTCTTTTGTTAGACGGCATGGTTTCCTTTCATAGAACTCGCCTGCCAGGCCGATCCGCACGCCGCTCCATTAGCTTGTGGCCGTGATCTTCCTGTTACGGTGGAACGAAAGATGTACCGGCCTGAGCCGACTTCAAACACCGCACGACCGTCTTCCAGTCGCAAGAACGACACTCCGGGCTGGGTCTTCGCGGATCGGCCGGATTCTTCGACCGATTGCGGATCCGTCGCCGGGACATACACCATCGCCGTGGTGTTGGCAGGCACGACAACGTCCATCACAAGGCGGCCCTCGCGCTTGCACCAGTTGCTCTGGATCCGGCCATGCACGCAGTCGTACCAGCTTTCGACCCAATGGAGATCGCCGATCACGTTCGGCCGGATAATGAACCGTTTGAAACCGGGACCCTGGGGATCGGGGCGGATGCCGGCGAGCGATTCGACATGCCAGGCGGCCAGGTTGCCGCCCAGCGAGGGCATGCAGGCCTGGCCGCCGTTCCAGGTCTCCATCATCTGGTCGCTGTCGCTGCCGGCCGTCATCGCGTACCAGGAGGGGAACTCCTGGGCCGTGGTCAGTTCCCAGCCGACCTGCGGCGCCCGGTCGGCAAGCCATTCCAAGAGATAGGGCGTGCTGACGAAACCTGTCGATAGACGGTTGCCGTGAGCTTGGATTTCCCGCAAGATCGCTTCGTCGGCCTTGGCCCGAACGTCGTCCGGCACCAAGCCGAGCATGATAGCCAGCGCCTGGCCGCCCTGGGTGCAGGGCCGATCGCCGGTCCACCAGGTTTCGTGCAATTGTTTGAGCGGCTTGGGCGGCGACCAATTCCCGAACTGCGGCTTCCAACCGGGGCTGCCATAGATCCCGCTGGAAGAATCGAGAAAACGCCGGTTGAACGCCGTGCGGATGGACTCGGCCAGTTCCGCATAGTGGCGCGCGTCGTCGGTTTGGCCAACCCGCTCAGCGGTGCGGCTGACGATGCGGGCGTAGAGATACGCGGCGGGCGTGTTGATGATCGGCCGCGGCGTCTCCTCGACCGGTAACCAGTCGGTCAGGCCCCAGTCCTGGAGGCCGTCGGTGGCTTGCTTTTGAAGAAAGTCGACGTAGCGTTTCATCGCCGGGTAGCTTTCCTCCAAGAGCGAGTCGTCGCCGTAGTAGAGGTGCCAGTACCAGGGCAGCCAGACCGCGCTGCCACCCCACCAGGGACTGTTGTAGGCGTCGAAGCCCGGGCCCGGGGCGATGTTCGGCAGGTTGCCGTCGGCAGTCTGGCCGTCGAGCATGTCCCACTGCCAGCGCTCGTACATCGTCTGCGAGTCGAACAGGTAGACCGCGGAGCGGAACATGTTCACCGGGTCTTCCATCCACGCCTTGAATTCGCGGCTAGGATCGTTCGGCAAGTAGGTTACGTAGTTGGCCTGCGTCCGCCGCACCGCTTCGTGCAGCCAGTTGACCAGATCGTTCGAGCAGCGAAAGCCGCCCGACACCGCGCCCACGCCGCTGACCCGGCAGCCGACCAGATCGTCCAGCACCGGCGGCCGCGCGACGCCGCTCACGTAGACCCTGGCGATCGCGGTGTACGTTTGTCGCGGGGCGAACTCCTCCTCCCCCTCGCCGCGGAGCACGCAGGTGAAGTTGCGGGCGGGGATGCCCGGGGCATCTTCGCGGATCGAGCGGGTCGCCGACCGGATGGCGGTGCCCCGCGGACCGGAGGCCCGGAACCGAACGAAGCCGGTGAACTCGCGGTCGAAGGTATAGACCCACGTTCCGTCGCGATTTTCGAGCGAGATGGGGCGGAGCGTTTCCTGCACGCGCGTCGGCGGTTCCTTCTGCACGACCAGCCGGCCGGCCGGGCCTTCGACCGCGGCCACCGGCCTCCAGCCTTCGTCGCCCGGCGCAATCCGCCGGTCCTCGTCCGCTTCGCAAAGCCACGCGCGGGTGATCGGGCCCTCGGACCACTGCCAGCTCTCGTCGGAGGCGATCACCGTCTCCGTGCCGTCCGGGTGCTCCAGGTGCAGATCGAGCAGCAACTTCGGCTGGTCGAGATAGGGTTTGTGGTGGAAGCCATGGCCCCAGGGGTCGCGTTCCAGGGCGTACCAGCCGTCGAGCAACATCACGTCGAGCGTGTGGGGGCCCGGCAAGAGGCGATCCGTGACATCGAGTACGAGATACTGCGCGCGTTTGTCGTAGGTAGTGAACCCCGGCGTCATCAGGGCGTCGTCCACACGCTGCCCGTCGATGGTCAGTTCCGACCAGCCCAGGCCGCACAAGAAGGACGTGGCCCGCGTCACGGGCTTGGCCACCGTCACTTGTTTCCGCAGATAGATCGCCCCGTGAGGATGTTTCCGGGTGACGACCGGCTCAGCGTCCGCAGGCGTGGCCGTGGGAGCCAGGGCCTTGCCGTCGGTGAGTTGGGCCTTTGCCCAGCCGTAGCCCTCGACGCTGGCGTTGGCGGCAACGGGTGCACCGAGAGCCACGTTCTTGCCTTCGGAAAAGACCTCCATCTCACCCAAGGTGAAGACAAACGGCAGGTTCGGTCCGCGGTGCCACAGCTTGGTGACGGTCAGCCGCACGAAACGGCCGCTCTTCCCGCCGGCGTCCAGCACGACCGGTGCCCAACCGGGGTTGGGAAAGTCGGCCTGCGTGCGATCGGCCACCACGTTGACTGGCTGTTGGAAGTCCGCGGTTGACGACAATTCCAGCCGGAATCGCAGGGGAAAGCCGTAGCCTTTGATCCAGCCGCCGGCGGCCTGGTCCTCGTGGTGCATCGGGTGCAGCACGATCCGCTCGATCGGTCTCGCTTCGCCCAGGTCCACCTGGACCCACTTCACTCCGTCGGCCGTACCGGCCTCGACGGCCAAGCCGAGCACGCCGTCGGCTCGGGCGGCCCGCGAGACGTTGGCGCCAATCCACTTCCCTCGCCAGTCGCCGGGATGCAGCTTGCCGGTGACGAACGTCGCCGGCTCGCTCCACGCGGTCGCTTGGCCATCCTTGTCCCACAGCATCACCTTCCATGCGTACCGCAGCCCCGACTCCAAGGCTTGGCCGGCGTACCTCACCGCCACCGATTGATCCGACGCCACTCGGCCGCTGTCCCACAGATCGCCGACATCGGCAGCCAGCTTCTCCGCCGTCGAGGCCACCAGGACCCGATAGGCCGTCTGCTTCTCTCCGCGGACCGGCGACTCCATCCACCACGAGAGCCGCGGTCGCTGGGCGTCGACGCCCAGCGGATGGTCACGATTCTCGCAGCGCAGCCGGGTTGGCCGTGTCTTCTCGGCGGCCGGCAAATTCTCCGACGTGAGGTCATCCGCGCGTTTGGGTTGCCCCCAGACTTCAACCTCGGCCAATTGGAACCGATGCACTCCCTTTTCGACCTGGCGCAAGCGAGTGGCCTCGACCTTGACAAATCGAGCTTCGATGTCGTCGACGCTGTGGACCTGAGCTGCCTTCGCGGATTCGTATCCTCGCCGCTCGACGGCCACTCGCCACGGGGCACCTTCCCGGCATGTCTGAATCGTGAAGTCCTCAGGGAATCCCTGCCCATCGGCCGACAGAAAAAGGATCAGGACTCTTTTCTGGGGCCTGACGCGGGGACGTCGTCTGCTATCCAAGTTCAGCCGGATCGCGCTGCTCGCCCACGCCTCGTCTCCGAATAGACAACTGCGCCGGATGCAGTCCCGCACGCCTTTCAAATCGAGCTCTGTTTGCGGTTCGTTGACGTAGCTCAGTCAGCCCGGCGGCAATGCCGGGCCGTCCGGCTGCATCAGCCAACGCGGCCGCGCGGAGGACTTTGGCCACGGGCGCACGCGAACCCCAACACCAGAATTCCTCACGGTCGGCCAATCCTGCACGTACCGGTTTCCGCTCGACGTAACGCAGGACGCTCCACGATGTGAAACACTTCTCCCCTGGGGCGGATCCGTTTGGGTCGGGGCATGCGCCCCAACATCACATCTCAGCCCCCGCCTTGAAAAGAGCCTTGAAAATAGTCCTGACCTTTTCCGCTCCTCCTTTTCCGCTCCGTCGACAATGAAGCGGCTCCCTCGTGGAGTACTGGCGCCCGATCAGTAACTCATGTCTGCTAACCGGCTTCGCATCACCAATCGAGACCGATGCTGCTCAGGCCCGCGCGTAGCTGCGGAAGGTTTAGGAGAAAGACGCCGCCGAATCCGTCGCTCACGGCCAGAGTGGTGCTATCGCCGCTCAAGGCGAGTTGGGTGATGGCCCGCGGACGCAGGCGCGTGCAAAAGAGGGCCTGGCCATCGGCGACGCGGCACAGGCGGACGGAGCCGTCGCCGTAGCCGATGGCCAGCAGTTGGCTGTCGGGGCTGAAGGCCGTGGCGCTGGGGACGGAGGAACCGGTGATCATCACCGGACGCCCGTTCTGGGGAAACGGATGGAGCATGATTTCGGCGCGGGCTGCGGCCCCGGGTGAGGTAAAGAAGGCCACCGTACTCTCGTCGCTCAACGGGTTCAGGGCCGCCAGCCATTGGCCGTCGGGACTGAAGGAATTCCAGTCCAGCAGGACGCCCTGCGAATCGGTCTGGGCGACAACGTGCCGGGTAGCCAGTTCGATCACCGTCATCTGCGACGGCATACCCAGTTGCGGCCGGCTAATGGCTGCGAGCAGTCGCCCGCCCGGGACCAAGTATGCCGTGTGAAACGGGCTGTCTGCCGCCGCCCGCCACACCTCGCGGCGCCTCAGCACCTCCCACACGGCGACGCGCGGAGTGGCGGCACTGGAAACGCACGCCAACAGGCTGCCCTCCGGCGAGAATGCCACGGATGTGATCAGGCCCTCCAAGCCGCTGGCCTGCTCCAGGCGAACGAGCATCTGTCCGCTGGATACGTCCCAGACAACGACGCGGTAGGCGTTGACTTCCGCCAACTGCCGGCTTTCGGGACTGAATACCAACAGGCCCTGCGTGGCCGGATCGCTGCCCCACAGGTCGCGATCGGCGGCCCCCGAGGTGCGACCGACGAGCCGAACCCGTGCCTCCTGACCGTCGGCGGCGGCCAGCCACTTGCCGTCGGGGCTGAGTGCGAAGTGCCGGACTTTAGGACTGGTGAGCAGCTCCTTGACGGGCGGAACGGCGACATCCCAGCATTGGAAATGAGCGTCCGCGACCCCCCAGGACGCCAGCCGGCGGCCGTCAGGACTCCAAGCCACCAACCCGACCGCAAACCGATGAGCCTCCGGCCGGTCGCTGAGCAACCGCCCGGTGGCGACTTCCACGATGCTCAGCCGGCCGCCCCGCGTACCGAGCGCCGCCCGTTGGCCCGTTGCATCGAGTGCCACGACGGCACCTGTGAGGCTGAAGTCCGTGGAGTGACGTGCAATTTCCCGGTTGTTGGGCAGGTCCCACACGACGAGCGTCCCTTCGTGGTTCTGCTCGCCAGAGCAGAGGCAGACCAGACGTTGGCCGCCGCAGTCCACGGCCATGCCACCGACAACCGGCAAGGGCAGCCGTACATCGCGGAGGCGTTGGCCGGTGGCCGTCTGCCAGAAGGTGATCGTACGCTCCTTGGTAGGATACGCCACCTGGCTGCCGCCGGCAGTGAAGCGGGCTCCGCCGCGATTGGTGTCCGGCGAACCGCTGCTCAGCGTCCGTGGCGGGTTCCCGCCCGCCACCTGCCAGAGCACCAACGCCTGTCGGCCGGCCCGGCGGTCGATGGCAGCCACGTGTTTCCCCGAGGGGCTCCAGACCAGCTCGGAACTGACCAACGGGATCGGTCGCCCTGGAAGGTCGCTCGCCGGCAGGGCCGGGAGACCCTCGCCTGGCGCGGGTTCTGCGGCCACTGTCGGCCACGCCAGCGTCCGGAGCCTGGTCCCGGCGGCCAGATCCCAAACCTCCACGCCGTCCGTGTTCCGTGTCCAGGAAGCGAGCCAACGGCCGGATGAGTCGATGGCCAAGGCGCTGCCGAGCATCGCGGTGTTGGACCAGTGTCCCTGCCAGTGGCGTTCGTTCCAGTCCAGCAGTTGCAGGGCTTTGCCCGCCAGGAACAACACGCGGTGACCGTCGCCGCTGAGGGCCGGCTGGACGGTCTGCATGTCCTGCCCCCACGTTCGCCGCAGGTCGTGCCGCAGCAGCGCGCCGACGGCTTCGCTCCGCAACTCCACCGGCCGCGGCAGCGGCGACTCTTCGTCCTGCCAAGGGTGACCGGCGCGAGCCGAACGCGGCTCGGGCAGCGACGCCGCCCGCGTCTCCGTGGCCGCCTCGTGCTGCCGCCTCTGCAATTCGCCCGCTTGCTTCAAGAGATCGAGAATCTCCCAGCGGCTTTCCGGTAAACCTGCCAGCCCCGCGGCGCGCGTCTGCTCGTACAAACTGCGGGCCAGGTGATTCTGAGCGGCGTCGCGCGCCGCCCGGACTTCCGTCAAGGCCCGGCTCTCCCGAACCAGAGCGGCGCGGGTCTGCTGATTCTCATCCCACAGCCACCACGAAAACGCGACAATCAACACCAGAATCACACCGCCGCTGACGGCCAGCACCGGGTTGCGCCGGCACCACCGCCACCACCGCTCGGCCGTGCCCACGGGCCGGGCCGTGATGGGCAGTCCGGTGAGCCAGCGCTGCAACTCATCCGCCAAGGCGGCGGCCGATCCGTATCGCTGAGCCGGTTCCTTCTCCAGGCACTTCAGGCAAATCGTCTCCAGGTCGCGGTCCACGCCCGGCCGGATCGTGCTGAGGCGAGCGGGCTCGTCGTTGAGGATCCGCAAAATGGTTTTGGCAGGCGTCGCATCGCGGAACGGCGGGCGCCCGGTGAGCAGCTCGTACAGGATCGCCCCCAGACCGTAGACATCGACGGCGATGGTGATCGTTCTATCGCCACGCGCCTGCTCCGGCGCCATGTATCCGACCGTGCCGACGATCGCTCCCGATTCGGTCAGTTCGCCGCTGGCGTCGATCTGTTTCGCCAGGCCAAAATCGGTGATCTGAGGTTCCCCGTCGGCGTCCAGGAGGATGTTCCGCGGCTTGAGGTCGCGATGGAGAATGCCCCGCTGGTGAGCGTGATGGATGGCGTCGGCCAGTGTGCCCACCAGTTTGGCGGCCGCACGGGGGTCGTCGGCCAACCGCGGCAGGTGTTGCGTAAGGTCGCCGCCTTCGATCAGCTTCATGCTAAAGTAATGCGTCCCCGCGTGCTCGCCGACATCGTAAATGGGCACGATGTGCGGGTGGTCGAGCCGGGCCGTGGCCTCCGACTCGCGATGAAACCGCTCTACGTCAGAAGCCGCAGCCAGATGGCCGCCGAGGATCATCTTCAACGCGACGGCCCGCTTGAGGCTGACTTGCGTCGCCCGGTACACAACGCCCATGCCGCCGCGGGCAATCTCGGCAGTCAGTTCGTAGTCGCCGAACCGACGCGGAGTCGGCGATACCGCAGTCATCGGGTCCGCATCGCCGGCGAGCGTCGAAGCAACTGGGGCGAGCGGAAAAATGGCGGGGGCATTCTCGCCGCGACAGCCGCTGGCGATTCCGCCTCCCGCCATCCGCTGGAAGTGCTCATGGTCGGCAAAGAACTCGGCGAGGGGACCGGCCAGCTCCGGGTGACGACGCAGGATCTCCTCCCGGTCCGGACAGCGCCCGGCCTGGACTGCGGTCAGGTAGTTGGCGAGGACCGCGTCCAGTTGAGCTTCTGGATCGCCAGGGGAGGGGGCGGGTTCGTCTGGCATGGGGGCAGGCACGCGGTTTACGGTTTCGGCTGGAACGTCGTCTTGACCTCGATCTCCAAAACCATTTTCTGCCTGAAGACTTCCATGTCCATTTTCATTTTCGTCGCGTTCACGGACTCCACAATCCGGCCCAGGTCGTTATCGAAGTAGATCGTCCCACGGACCTCTTGTTCTTTGATCCCGATCTTTACTTGTTTCTTGTCGCCCTCCACTTGGACGGCGCTGGTGGACGTGATCCTCTCCAGCGTCTTGCCGCCGCGCGTCTCCGAGCCCTCGTAGCGGTAGGTGCTTTGGAGGCCCACGGGGTTGTTCACCACCGTTTTCCGCGTCCAGGTGTCGCCCGGCTTGACCGGCCCCTCGGGCAAAACGGCGATTTCGGTCAGTTGCTTCATCCAATCGGGCGAGAAGAGGTTGCCCAGCTGTCCGCCTCCATCGCGTTGGTTCATGCCTTCGAGCATCCCCTGCGGCAGTTTCATGTCGCGGACTTCGCCCCGCGCGGTGAGTTGGGCGGTCAGCGGCTTCTTGAGCATGGTGTCGAGCATCGGCGTGAGCGTCTTAGCCATGCCTTCGGGCTGCTTGCCGGTCGCCGAGTCGAATTCCATCAGCACGCCTTGCGCGGATTGGGTCTTGATCCGTATCCGTTCCACGGTCTGGGTCAGCGCGGCGAGCCCCTGCTTGTCCACGGACTCGCATTTCTCCGTGATGTCCAGCGTTAGGAACGTCGTTATCGCCTCCGCCGGATCGTCGCTGGCTGGCCTCATCGTCTGGCTCATCTCTTGGAGGATCTGCAGCTGGCGAGTTTCGCCGGGCTGGAATTTCAGCCGCAGCAGTTTCTCCGCGCGAGCCGAACCCGCAAGCACGATCAGGGCAACAGCCACGCCCAGGGCGCGGCACAAAGACTGGGATTTCGCGAACATGAAAGCTCCTCCTGGTTGGCAGGCCGGGACTGTGTCCCCACCTGCACGGGTTATGATACTACGGTTGCACTTTCCGAGGAACCGTCCTTTCCCATCGCGGTTCGGGCCAAAGAAGCTACTCCTCCAGCAGCAGACGCAAGGCGCGCAAGCCGCGTTTGATCAATCCAGCCACGGCCGCCGCCGTGCGGTCCATCTGGCCGCCGATCTCTTCGAGCGACATGCCTTCCAGATGGTGCAGCACGATGGCCTGCCGCTGAGCCTCCGGCAACCCGGCTAAGGCCGCCGCCAGTTGCAGGAGCTGCTCGTTCCGCTGCGCCTTTTGGCTGGGCGTCGAGTCCGCCGCGGCCAGGACCAGCTCCAGACGCGATGCCGACTGATCCAGCGCCGCTTCCAACGACCGTTCCCGCGCCGCGTCCCGCTTCTGGCGGCCGAAATCCCGTGCGGCATTGGCCAACTGCCGAGCGAGAATCTGCCGCAGCCAGGCGGCCAGTTCCGCGTCGCTGCGCCCGCGAAACTGGCGGAGCCCCGCCAAGGCCTGCACGAGTGTCTGCTGTACCACGTCTGAGGCATCCGCCTTTCCCTGCAATCGCCGGTCGGCATGGCGTTCCGCCAGCACGTACAGGTAGCCACGAAACCGCTCCAGGTCCGCCGCCTGTAAATTGTCCGAGTCCATCATAACGGCCCTCTATTTCGTTAGACACCATCGCCAACCGAAGTGGGCGCGGAGCCTGAATTATTCTGATGGGGAAGCGTGCGTCTGGACGTACCGGTCGTCTGTGCTCCGATGGGCCCGCCGGTCCGCGTCGCCGGGCAACTCCGCCCCGTTCGCATCGAAGCTGCACTTTAGGCGATCTACATATTGATCAAAATATTGTTCTTTGCAAAAGAATGGCTCTCGGCGATATTGGAAGCGAAAAAGGGGGAAGCGAAAAAGGGGATAAGTCCCATTTCGTTCGTTCCCTGGAACGCTCATTGTTCTTTTCGGGGACGCCCTCGGGGGCGCAGCGTGAACTCCAAGCCGAGTTGCTTGGCGGTGCTCTGTTGCCAGACATCGTCTCCGAACGGGCAGCCGCGTCGAACCGACCTGCGCAAAGCGTCCAACTCGCCTTCCGTCTGCACTGCGTTCACCAGAGCGACCCAATTCCTCGGACGCGGTATCGGCCAGTCGCACAAGCGCACGGTCTCCTCCAAACGCTGCCGCCCTAACCGCTGCGCCAGGCTGCACCACCGCCAATCTTCGGCTCGCTCAACCAGGCTTGCTCGCAGCGCATTCCGCTCCGCATAGCGGCAGACGGCGTAAAGATGCTCGTCGTCCTGAATCGGGAACGACTTGTATGTGCCCTGGTACAGGTGGCCTCGGCCCACACTCTGCCGGTGCAGATGCCAGCGGCGAACGTGAGTCGTCATCAGCCGCTGCATGAAGGTCGCCAGTTGCCCATCCTGCTCGGGCCATAGTACGAGGTGCCAATGTTATGTGCAGCTTCGAATTATGTTGAGCAGACGGGGCATTTTCCCCGCTTTCCAAAGATATGGCGGATTGATGCTGCACATAATCCGCTGCTCGCATGGGAGCCCAGATCCTCATCATTCCCCCAATGAGACGGCTCTTATCTGCTTGCTCGACGCTTCTCCTCCGTAGTCGCCCGCACGCCACGGGGCGACGAGACTTCTGACGTAGCGACAACAAGACACAATTATGTGAAGTTGTGCGATGGGGATCATCGGCAAAATCCACAAATACAGGTGCTTTCGGGGGCCGGCGCAGCGCAGCTTCACATAATTCGAAGCTGCACATAACGTGTAGGGTTTTATCTCGCCCGCTCCCCCTGCTCGGCTTGCCATTGGGTACCGGCCGCAAGGGAGCGGGCGAGATAAAACCTTGTTGAACTAAGCCGCGGAGCGAGTACACGGCCCGCCTCTCATTCTTCTTGGCGATTCTATCCGACCGCTGCTGGAAAGGGAATCAGGATTTGGCGATTTGTGGCGGGGGGGCCGAGGTGGGCGGGTTGGAATCGGACGCTGGCGGACGCGGATGGCCGACAAAAAGGGGGGATCGAGGCGGCGGGGGCCGCCCTGGGGACAGGAACCGGCGCAGAGCGTCCTCGAGGACGTGGGACGCACGTCTTGAAAATGTCACGCAATAACCTGGGGTGTGCCATGCACAGACCTCCGTTCAGGAACTGTTCCAGGCCTCGAACTCCGGGTACGCTTCGGGAGCGTAGCTCGCGTCAGGGGCCGGGTGGGGGATCGGCAGCGGTTCCCGCTCCAACGGCTCGCCGCAACACGGACACCGCGTCACGTCCACGCCCAAGAGGTGCCGCATCCACTCGGCGGCGGTGCGCGGGCCGGGCTCCTGCGGCCGACGCAGTCCGGCCCCCAGCATCCGCCGACAGCGGACCAGGAGTTCTCTCTTGACGCAATTGGCCAGCAGACCGTAGTGCCGCACGCGATAGAAGCCGTCCGGCAAGACGTGCTGCAGGAATCGCTCCAGGAATTCCTCCGCCGGAAGCGTCTCCAACTTCACCCGGTCCCCGTCGCCCCGGTCGCGGTAACGAAAGGTGACCTGCCCATCTTCACAGCTCACCAGCCGCTGATTGCCGATGGCCGTCCGATGCGTGTAACGGCCCAGGTAGTCCACGAGCTTGCGCGGACCCGCAAACGGCGCTTGCGAATACACCACCCAGGACCGTTTGCGGCACCGCCGCAACCTACACCTCGAGCCAAAGGGAAAATGAAGCTGCCTCGCGGTTTTCAGTCTCACGCGCCCATCACGTCCACCCGCCCGTGGGACGTTTGTTGGCGCGACGGCGACACATCACCTGTCCTGCGGAACCAGTTTCTTGCAGCTCGTGAGACGACCGATGTCTTGTTACTGGACTTTTCGGATTGCCTCGGTTCGCTGGCCGCGGATGAAAGCCTCGTCATAACATTGGCCTACGCTTTCCAGCGTGCTGCTGCCCAGCTGTTGGAGCTTGATTCGCGTGAGTTGGGAGTCTTGATGGTTCCCACTGGCGAGGGCGGTCTCACCCGTGGAGCCGTCATCTACGATAACGTGCCCGGCGGTGCCGGCCATGTGCGCGAGCTTCTCGCACAAGGCAAGGATTGGTTGAGAGCCGCTCAGGGCGCCCTCTTTGTTAGCGAAGAACACCACAGCCGTTGTAAATCCGCCTGCCTTGACTGCATCCTGTCTTTCGACGCCCAACGTGCGATGGCGCGCTGGCCATTTGTTCGGCTCCAAGCGATTGGGGCTTTGAACCAGCTACTTTCCGACTGACCCGTTTGAGTTTAAGTGCAGCCCACGCGCGGCAGACTGCCCTTCATGACACGACGCGGGCCGAAACGGGCCCCACATCCGCTTTCCGTTGGCGGCGGTCGCAGGATTGCCGCTCGAAGACCGTGTTCCGCAGGAGTGAAATAGCCCACGGTCTGCACCGAGCACGCGATCGCGTCGGCAATCCAAGACTGGTGGCCATTTGGCGCGTAAAATGTCGGGGCATCTCTTCCACGTGACACCGAAAGAGCTAAATATCCGCGGAAAGTAGGTCATAATCTATAGAGGGGTATATTACCATCCACAGTAGTGGAAATGAATGCGTTTCGCTTGCCTCGTCAATCGATTTGTCCTTCGTCATACCGGGACTCACCGCCGCTGAGACGCTGGAAATCATTACCCGCATGCCCTGCGACGGGTGTCGAGTCGAACGTCGAGAAAAATCGGGCGAGTGCTCTGCCGAGGACGGAATGAGGTATTGCAGTTTCGTCTCCGGCACGGCGTCGGACGTGAAATGCAGATCGCTCAGATGCAGGACGCGGATCGGGCGATCGGTACGGTACTGCTCATCCGTTCGGCCAAACGCGCGCTGTTTGACACTGGCCACGATCTTCGGCACGTCCTCGCGCACGCGGGTCATCAAGGCAAACGACTTCCGCTCCGCCTGCTCGTCCCGCTCGCGTTCCTGCCGAAATCCTTCCGACAGCTTGATCCGGGTCTCACACTGCGGGCACACGACATCGGCTTCGCCCTTGGCCATGCGATTCTGAACAACGACCCGCGGAAACTCATAACGGCAATCCTTGTTCGCGCAGATCAGTTCGAAATGCTCCACAACATCAATGCCGCTGCTCCGCAGGTGCTGATGCACAAAGCTGATGAACTCGGTCTGAGTTTGCGTGGGCGTGCCCTCGTGAAAATAGACGTCCAGATGCGCGAAGCCGCCGCCGCGACTGACTTTGCGCAACCCGCAGGCTCCCCGGCCGTCCGCCTCGAACTCCACGCGATTTTCCCACAGCCGGATGCGGCCGAATCCCTGCCCGATCACGAGCCACGAAATCAACGACGCATAGACGTTATCGATGGCCCCGGAAAAGTCGTAGTATAGCGACACGCTGCCGGGCAGTTCGTCGGCGCGATCCGTTTCCGTGGCCCGCAGCAGCGTGGGAAAAACGAGCAACCCTTCATGGCGAAAGCACAGCCCGTGCTCGATCATCAACTCCACGACGGCCTCCAGCACGATCCGCTCCTGGCCACGCGGCACGCGGTCTTCGGCGGTCATGCCGGGCAGCGAGATGCTCGGTGCTCCCAACTCGCTAGTCTCCAGCGCTGGCACACCGCGCGGATTGTTCCGCGCCGCCACGATCAGCGAGGCGGCATAGCGCTCGATGACAGGCAACTGCAGCACGATGGCGTCATCGCCGCCGGTGAGTTTCGTCTTGACAATCACGCCTTGCGTCGCAAGTTGTACGGTGACCGCCCCGAATGCGGCGTCATCGAAGGAGGCGGCTTGCCGGGTTTTCGGCGCATTGTCGTCGTCGGCCTTTCGCTTCCAGAATTCCCACAGTCGCCGAGAGGACGGGGTCTTCGGCGGTTCGTCCAAGGAGCGGTTCTCACGTACTGACGCTTCCAGATCCGCAACCAGGACGACCACATCGCCGGCTTCGCGCATCAGTTCGATCTCGTCGCGAATACGTGAAACAGTTCCGGCCGACTGGTTTTCGCCAGATTCTCTCAATCGACTGCGCCGGCCAGCGCGTCGCGAAAGCCCTGAATCTCGCGCCCGGTGAGGGCACTTGTTTCATAGAAGCCTGCAAACCCGCACTCCTCGCACAAAGCTCGGATCGCTCCACGATGGATCAACCCGCTCTTCTTGTCATCATCAACCTGAGCCCCCACAAGCAACTTCACGGCCCGGCGCTGGCCGAGCTGTTTTTCGAGCCGCTTGTTCCATTCGCGTGCCCTGTTGAATTCGACATCGCCGCGAGTCGGATCGATCAGCACCAGCGCCAGCGTCGTATCGTGCAGGAACATCTGATGCACGAGCTGATACTCATCCTGCCCGCCAAAATCCCACAACACCACATCCCGCCGCTGTCCTTCCGGCGGCTTCGCCGACGGATGCAGCTCTTCCGCTTCCATCGGCCAAAACCGCATCCCGTGCGTGGTCCCATGTTCGTGATCTTCGGGATAGCGATCTTCCGCGAGCCGCATGGCGAGACAGGACTTGCCGACGTTGCTTTCGCCGACGAGGACGATCTTCGCACTTGTGTAGGCAACAGATTGAAGCGAAGTACCGTCCGCAGGAAATGATACATCCCAAACGCAAATGCGCCCGTCTTCTTCAACGCTTGCGATTGCACTGCGCTGGAGGCTGAATCCTAAGTTATTCGCCCATCCAACCTGCGACTCTGCACCTTGATACCGTGCAAGAAGCTGCCAAGAATCCGTACTCCAGAATAGCGTCAGTCCATCTTTGCCCCTGCCGGCCACTAATCCGCCGTCAGATCAAAAAAGACACTGCATCGACTGACGCTGAATGTCCTTCCAGGCTAGCCGTTGCCTTTGACGATTCGCTGTCGAATATCGAAATACTACCATTCGCACGCCCAATCGCGAAGACACGTGCGCCAGGTGACCAAGCGAGCGAACAGGAATCGTTTGGAGTAAAACTAGGGTTTGGAGTAGAACTAGGTTGAAGAAAGAAGTCCTCGTCCCGGGTCTGACCAATTGATGTATGCGATGACTTGGTCACGCGAATCAACTTACCTACGCGCTCACGAAACATGTACGCATCAACGCCGGCTATCAGCAGATGGCTTCCGCTTGGGCACCAAGAAAGCTTGATGTAGCATCGGAAATCGCGATGGTCGAAACCGTCGTCCCATTCGTCAGACGCGCTAAATGCTGAACGATTCTCGGGTGGCAATTTCAGACGCAGCTTGATCTGCTGATCATGAACGCTCCAGAGTCGAACGATCGCATCAGTCACAGCGACCGCGATTCCATCACCATTCGGAGACCAAGCGACGCTGCTTATCCAATCGAGATCGTCGAAGCGTGTTTCGCTTGTCATGCGTTCAGAATCAAGTTCCCAAACTTCTTTCCAGCCCTCGCTTGTACCGACGACGATCCGTCGAGCGTCTGGCGACCAATCGAGGCAAAGGT
>Ga0351926_1006_pt2 | contig 35973 bp, 33 predicted proteins | sample BONcelT113001D10_FD_206837 | JGI IMG/M metagenome (GOLD analysis project Ga0351926, IMG submission 206837) | Enriched cells from coal bed in the Powder River Basin, Montana, United States - BONCAT cells T11 rep2 HSBNCT.T11.300.1.D10 ...
ACCAATCCGATGACCCTAAATTTTTTCTTTCACAAATGATTGGCGTTCTGTGTAAATAACTTAACTTTATTTCGTAAACGTCCAAGATATGATTTACACAAACAACTTAGCAATCTGTAACCAAATATGAAAAAAATGAAATCTTTAGCCCGCCTTTTTTTGATATCAGGATTATTTATTGCTGCTTTTACAGCATGTGAAAAAGAAGAACCTCTTCTGGGTTCCAATCCAATTGGAGGAACAATTGTTGATGCAGACGGAAATGTCTATAATACAGTACAAATTGGAGATCAGGTGTGGACGGTAGAGAATCTTAGAACTACCAAGTATAATAACGGCAGCAATATCCCAAATCTTACCATCCCAAAGGACTGGGCGTATGCAAAAAGTGGTGCATATTGCAATTACGACAATCTGGAAATCAACGCAGATAAATACGGCAGACTTTACAACTGGTTTGCAGTGAGCTCAGGAAAGCTTGCACCTGCAGGATGGCGTGTTGCCACTGAAAACGATTGGGTAAAACTGGCAAGTTATCTCAGTGCAAACCGATATCTTATAGACACAACCAAGCTTGGGAGTACAGTCACCAAGTTAATCTGTGCCAAAACAAACTGGCCATATAGTTCCTTATCAGGAACTCCCGGAATGAATCCTCAGTACAACAACAGCACCGGTTTTACCGGCCTTCCCGGAGGTGTGCGATGGGGTCATGGAGAGTTCGAATATATAGGACGATACGCCTATTGGTGGGCCTCAACACAATATAATTCAGACTATGCTCGTCATCGCTATATCCATAACTCTACAGCAGACTTGCTATGGCTCCCCGGCCATCTTAAACAGTGTGGCTTCGCTGTACGTCTTGTAAAGAATTAAATACATATACCCTCTACACACATGAAAAACAACATTACAACTCTGCTCCAGGTCGATGACATGGGCGTAGCAAAAGAGATTCAAGGTATTCTTGAAGAGTCAGGTATATACTGCTTGCTTATTTCAGACAATCCTGCCTCATCAATTATAAATGTTTATGGCGGTTTTAACCCGGCAGAAAATGTTACAATTCAGATAAATGAGAGCGACTTTCAAGCAGCCGCAGAGATAATCACCAACAGCTTATATAAAGATTTGCTGACCAGCGACTAGAATTCGCAGTGAAAAGATATTACTATCTTTAACCTGAAATGGAAATATCGAACATATATAACATTTCCGTTGTTATACTTCTTGACAATAACACAAATTATGGAAATTCTAATAATAAGTTTAGCTGCATTTCTGGTAGCAATTTTAACATTCTTTTCAGGGTTTGGGCTGGGCACCATTTTAACCCCTGTTTTTATGATTTTTTTCCCTGTTGATCTGGCTATTGCCTTAACAGGAGTCGTACACTTTTTCAACAACATTTTTAAATTAATCCTGGTAGGTAAGAAGGCCGATAAAAGCACTCTGTTACGCTTTGGTATTCCGGCTGTAATAGCAGCAATTTTGGGTGCGTGGCTGTTGCTTCACATACCGGATGCACAACCGTTGTTTTCTTACCAAATGTTTGGTAAAGTGTTTGATGTATACCCCGTTAAGTTCATAATTTCAATCTTGCTCATCATCTTTGCGAGCATGGATCTAATCCCATATTTTGGAAAATTGCAATTTGACAAAAACAAACTCCCTGTTGGAGGTGCTTTGAGCGGATTTTTTGGAGGTCTTTCGGGAAATCAGGGAGCATTAAGAAGTGCCTTTCTGATAAGAGCCGGTCTCTCTAAAGAGGCATTCATTGGTACTGCTGTTGTAGTTTCGACATTTGTAGATTTTACCCGGTTAAGTATTTATGCAACAAGGTTTACTAAGGCTGGGCTGATTGATAATCTTCCACTTGTAATTATCGCTACAATTGCCGCAATTGCCGGAGCATACATAGGAAACAAGCTCCTTAAAAAAGTGACCCTCCACTTTATGCAAATTCTGGTAGCCATTATGCTCATTCTAATCTATGCGGGCCTTTTTTGTGGCCTCCTGCTTAGGCTCATCCACATATTTTGAGTACTCCTTTTGCCTGCCCGGAGTCAATTTTTCAAATGCGCTTTTAAAATCCGGATCATTTGAAAAGGCCTCAACTAAAAAAGGAGAAAGCGTAAACTCTGCAGATTTTTCGGGGGCTATCTTTAGCCCCTGCTTCTCTATATCAATAGCCTCTATAATGTATTCTGTAATTTTATTTTCGTCAATTTCTGAGGCAGAGGTAAAACGCCACTGTCTAAGTGACTTGGTTTTGCCATCAGACGCAGCAACAAGCACTTTATACCTGTCACTTAAAAAGACCCCGTTATAAAACCAAATTGCGAAGTGGTTCTTAAACCCGCCATAACTCACTACATTCTTGCCATTCCAGGTAAAAACCTCTGCACCCCACTTAATCTCCTTAACTAGCGGTGCCTTGCCAATAATTTCGGCTATCTGTCTGAGCTCCTCGCTCCAAATTGTATTCTCTTGCATATTTCAAATATACAAAAATTTTCATCCCAGGGTTTTTCTCCGCGCCACTTTTGGACATGTGCTTGTTTACCTGACACTTGCAAGAAAGACTTCTTGGAAGCAAACCTGGATGCGAGAAACTCTCCGCGCCAGTTTGTGGTAACTAATTGTATATGTGATATTTAAAAACGAGCCAATTTTTCTCGAAATTTTGGCTCATTTTTACGTAATTAACTATCTGACACATACCACAAACTGGCGCGGAGATTAAATATATTCTAAATAATTATCCCTGTTTACGACACTAAATTGAGCATTTGAATATGCCTCTTTAAAGGCGATGGGAACAGCTGGCTTTTTATCACTCCATTTAAATTCCAGAGCAATAAGAGAATCTGAATTTTCTTCAATAAGATCAATCTCCTGACCATCATACGTTCTCCAAAAATAAAACTCCTTGTTTAGTCTGTTATTATAATTGGATTTAATTCTTTCACTTATGATGTAATTTTCCCACAACGCTCCTGAATCCTGACGAACTGAAAGAGAGTTGAAATTTCCAATTAATGCATTTCTTATTCCGTTATCGTAAAAATACCATTTCCCGGCCTTTGAAACCTCTTTTCTTAAATTCCTCGAAAATGCTCCAAGCCTGTATACAATAAATACCTTAGAAAGTAGATCCAGGTATTTCTCAACAGTATTTTTACTCATACCAAGTTGTCTGCCAAGTTCGTCATATGAGACCTCGTTTCCAAGCTGAAATGCAATGAGTCTAAGCAGCTCTTTCATCTTACCTGAATTCTTTATACCATCAATTGAGAGTATATCTTTCAATAAATAAGCTCCCACAATATCTTTCAAATAATCGGCCTTATTTTCATAACCCGTCAATGTTACAACTTCTGGATACGAACCGTAAATAAGTCTTGTTTCCAGGTTCTGTTTTGTTTCCAGCACATTCTCTTTCTGCTGAATCTCTTTTTGCGAAAAGGGGGTTAGAAGAAACGAAGTGCTTCTTCCAACCAATGGTTCTCCTGTCTTATTAAGAAGGTCAAAAGATGAAGATCCACTTGCAATGACGTTAATGCCGGCAACCTCATCTACAATTAATTTCAGCTTAGATCCAATTTCGGGTATGTTTTGCGCTTCATCTATTGCAAGTAAATCTACTCCGTCTAGTAGATGACGATAATTAGAGATTGTTTGCTCATTTAGTAAAGCTAAAGCATCATAATCTTCTCCGTTAAGAAAAAGAACCTTGCCTTTAAAATTACCAATCAACTGTCGCATTAAAACAGTTTTACCCACCCTTCTTGCACCAAATATCAGGACTACCTTGTTTGGTTGTATTTTGGCGGTAATTCTTGACTCCAAAAGTCTTTTTATTGGTTCCATGACATATTCGGGTTTTTAGTAAATATAGTATTATATCTGTTAAATGACAATTTTTACGTAAATTTCGTCATTCTATTGACAATTTTCAGATTTCTACGCTGTTTTTCTCCGCGCCAGTTTGTGGTAGTGTTCATCCCTGGGAATTTTCTCCGCGCCACTTTTGGGCATATAGTTGATTTACATGTACTTGCAAAAGAGACTTGGACAATATTTAATCAATATTAAAAAAGTCTGATTTGTAACGCGCACAATTTTAAATAGTTGTCCAAAACTGGCGCGGAGAAATTTTTTTTCGTAAATTCACGCAAAACTTACTCTATGAGCTTTGTGCAGCAATTCAGCATCAAAAAGCTGGTCAGCTTTGTGGTGACTCCATTGGTAATTCTCTACATACTCCTTTTTGTAGATGTGGTCCCCGAAAACCCGAAGGTGGGGTACACCCTGTGCGTTGCTATACTTATGGCTGTATGGTGGATAACGGAGGTTGTCCCTCTTGCAGTAACCTCACTAATTCCGGTAGCATTATTTCCTCTTTTTGGGATAATGGATGGTCGTGCAGTATCTGCCACCTATTTCAATGACGTGATTTTTCTTTTCATGGGAGGATTTATGGTGGCGCTTGCAATGGAAAAATGGGATCTGCACAAAAGAATTGCATTTAATATTCTCTATTTTACCGGAACCAGCCCTGCGCGTATTTTACTTGGCTTCATGATGGCATCCTTCTTTTTGTCGATGTGGATATCCAATACCGCAACTGTAATGATGATGCTACCTATTGCAATAGCAATTATACGACAACTTGACAGCCTGATGAATAATAAAAGCTCCTCCAGGTTTTCAATCGGAATATTACTTGGCGTAGCTTATAGCGCATCAGCAGGAGGCATGGCCACATTGGTTGGTACTCCTCCCAACCTCTCTTTTGCCAGAATATTTCACATCTACTTCCCCGATGCCCCGGAGATTACCTTCTATAAATGGATGCTTTTTGCTGTACCGGTATCCCTTATTATGCTCTTTGCTATCTGGGCATTTCTTTATGCGATTTTCCGTCCGAAAAAGGAGGAGTGGAGAGATGTGGACAAACACACATTCCTGAATCAGCTTAAAGAGATGGGGAAAACTACATACGAGCAAAAGGTGGTTTTTGTTGTCTTTTCGCTGCTTGCAATCTTATGGATAGGCAGGGCAGATATCGATTTCGGCATTTTTAAACTACCCGGGTGGAGCAATCTTTTTCCCAATGCAACCTTTATTAATGACGGAACGGTTGCAATTTTTATGGCATTAATCCTCTTTATCATCCCATCAAAATCTGTTAAAGAAGACAGAATCATGGAGTGGAGTACTGCCTCTAAGCTACCCTGGAATATTTTGCTTCTGTTTGGCGGAGGATTTGCTTTGGCTACGGGGTTTAAAGAGAGTGGCCTTTCGCTTTGGTTTGGCGGCCATCTGGCGGGACTCGCATCACTCCACCCTATCTGGATTATCCTAATAATTTGTCTGGTAATAACCTTTCTTACAGAGCTCACATCAAATACCGCTACCACAGAAATGGTGCTCCCGATTCTGGCCGGTATAGCAATAACGACAGGAATGAACCCGTTGCTACTCATGATTCCCGCAACCATGTCGGCATCAATGGCATTTATGCTTCCCGTAGCGACTCCTCCTAACGCAATCATATTTGGCACCGGTCGTATATCTGTAGGCATGATGGCAAAAACCGGCCTTGCAATAAACCTTTTCGGCGCAATTGTAATTACTCTGATGATGTACTTCTGGGGGAGTTTTGTTTTCTAAATCATTATTAATCACCATATCGTAAAATTAAATTTTTTATCCAAAATGGATAAAATGTGATCAATAATTACTATATTGGAACTTCTGAGCGCAATTCCGGCACCTATTGTTAACCAAAAATAAAGATTATGAAAAGAATTTTTAACATTGGACTATTCCCAATTTTAGTATTAGTCCTTGCCGCATCTTGTGGTGGAGGCAAAGCTGACGACAACGGTAAAAAGATGAAAACTGTTGTTATCGGAGAGCAGGAGTGGATGGCAGAAAACCTAAATGTCTCTGTTTTCAGGGATGGAAGTGAAATTGAAAACATCCGTTATGACGATGATTGGAGCGATGTACATAAAGACAAAGAACCAGCCTGGTGCTATTATGGTTTTGATGAGGAGGAGGGAGCAAAATACGGAAAGTTATACAACTGGTATGCAGTAAACGACCCAAGAGGTTTGTGTCCTGAAGGGTGGAAGGTTCCAACAGATGCCGACTGGCAGCAGCTGATTGATTTTCTGGGAGGCAAAGAGGCCGCCTATGATAAAATGAAATCAACTTCTGGTTGGGCTAATGACGATAACGGCACTAATGAGAGTGGTTTTAATGCAAAACCAACCGGTATTGTTGATATTGGAGGCGAATTTGGTCTGGAGGGAATCGGAACAATATGGTGGGCTTCAGATCCAGTGGGTATAAAAAATGCTCAAACAAGATTTATTTATCCGGGATACCGCTTTATTTACCGGGATCCTTTATCAAGAGGTCAGGGACACTCCGTAAGGTGTATTAAAGAGAAGTAATATAGCACTTTAAACTAAATCTCACCTTAAATTTCCGAAAATCCACGATCAATTTCATCGAGGACATCTCTTAAGTGTGAGTATTTCATGTGAATGTTCAGCGAGTATTTAGCGCGAATATTTAGCGTAATGAAACACGTTTGTGATATTCTCGTTGGGTATTTTCGTGAATATTCCCGATTGAGGATAAACACTTTCAGTGCTTAAAATCAGGTCACTCTCTGTCAGAAGGAATTTATAGTTCTGTATGTATTGGGCTTGAGCATTAATCGTCTTGAAGTTTAATGAGATATTATCTGTATTAACAAGCCATGTTCCGCTGAAACTATCCAGAATATTGTTTAATGTAAGCTTACCCCGCACCTCAGTTGGAGACATGAATTTTAATTCCGAAAGCGGAACTCCGGCTAAACCCTCTTTAGAACCGTAAATAGTCAGAGTGTTACCCGTCTTAACCTCTTTAAGAGGAGCCTGAATGTCAATTTTAAGGTTTATGGTAGAGTTGCCGTAAGTGAAAGTAAATTCAGCCTGAAATTTACCATTTTCTATTGCTTCATCGGAATTAAAAAGGACATCGTATTGGGCATTTTTATATACTAAACGCTTAGTATTCAGCATTACAATAATGTCTTTATTAATATAGATATAAGGAGTATAGTTATCATAAAATCTGTTTGCACAATTCTGGACAGCCACATTATTCTCCAAAACCTCGCCCGACCAACCCTGAGGAGAATTCATATCCAGGAATGAAAAATCTTTTGTCGCAGTTACCGTTGTGTAGAAATCCCTGACAGACCAAGTTCCTTTCAGATCATCAAACAGAGTATTATCCTTACTGCAACTTGTTATGAAGAGTATCGGGAGGAGTAAAAGGGCTGTCACAATAAATTTTGACTTTTTCATGCCGGGCAATTTTATAATTAATAATGAAGAGATTAAATACGAGATGTATTTACATTATAGATGCACTAAGGTGTAATTTCGTTGCAGCAACCTGTATTAAAGAGTCTAGAAATCAACTTTTACCGAGAAGATAGGAACAATTCCAACGCTGTATGAGTCGCGGGTTAAGATTTTACCCTGGCTGTAAGAGAAGCGGCGTCTAACAACGTTGTGCCTGTTGGTGAGGTTTTGAACCTCCACAAGAAATGTCCAGGAGCTCTCTTTTCTGTTAAGTCTGTAACTAACCCCGGCATCTATTCTGGAGTAATCGGGAAGCTGTTTACCATATGTTCGAAGAACATCGTAAACTACTCTTTTTCTCGATAACGAAAGTTCTGTATTAACCGGAGTATATCTGAAGCCCCCTCTGTTAAGGGCCCTTATATTGAATCCGAGAATATTCCTGCCCTCTCTGCCCATCTTAAACTCCCTGCCTGCTGTAAACATGAATATTCTTCCGTTATTGAAGTATGTGTTGTAAGTTCTCCCGTCCGGAGCTTTGTACCTGGAGTCAAAAAGGGAGACACTTGTAAGAAAATAGGAGCTTCTGAAGAACTCTTTTTCAAGTGAGAATTCAATTCCGCTATTTCTACCCGTTCCGTTGTTTACAAGTTTTACGTCCGGGAGGCCGTATGCTGCGTTGAGTATCGAGTACTTGCTCACAAGGTCTGAAGCTATCGGTACTTTGTACAGGTGTTGATGATAAATCTCCATAGTTGCTTTAAGCGAGTGAGTTATGCTTCCTGATAACCCAAATGTAAGGTGTGCAGCCCTTGTGGCTTTTAGGTTTTCATTTGCAATCTCTCTCTTTCCGGGAGCTATTCTTATTCTGTAATTATAAATAGACAGAGGTTCAAGACGTGAGTGAAGGCCCACTCCCATGTTCATTGTCCAATCACCGCCTATTGATAACTTCATGCCGCCCCTTGGTTCTGCCACAAACTCCCCTGTAATCCCTGAGTGAAAAAAGTGCATTCCTGCTACCATCTCAACTCTCTCCGAGGGCCTGTACTTCCACTGCATAAAGTAGCTATTGTACCAACCTCTCTCATTGCTGTTAATAAGAGTATCGTACACACCCTGCGAAACAAACCGTTTGGCAAACATCTCCCCATTTACAATATTTGAGCTCATACCAATCCTAAATGTATTGGATGGAGATAATTTATGGTTTAGAGTAACCGAGGCCCTTACTGCAGGGTAAAAGAAGCTTTCCGAATAATTGTGTCTCTTATTCAAAAGTGTGTCAACAACAAAATTGTCCGAGTTGTCCTTTTGCCAGGTTAAACCGATTGTAGTTCTGATAAAGGTTTTTTCATTAGGCAATGTTAATGTATGTTTGACTCCTGCGACAGCAAAAAACTGCTTGTCAAGAAACTCGTCGTTATCGGCGCCAATTTTTATAGAATCGGCATTATCCGATGCCATATCTCCCACCTTACTGGCCCCTCCTGCAGTAAAAAATTCAAAATTGCCGGCCTTTCCGGAAGAATATGAGACTTTTGAACCCCAGTCAAAAGAGTTTGGTATTATACTCACGTCATCGCTGTCAATTATGCCATAGCGACTGAGAAAGTTAAAATTTGCATACCTCAGATTTACAAACCACGAGCCGGCTTTATTTGCAGGCAATGGGCCTTCGGCAGAGACCTCGGCTCCCACCACTCCTACTCCTAGCGAATACTCCCCTTTTGTGGGGTTTCCGCTTCGAAGAGAAAGATCCATTACACCTGAAGTTGCGTTCCCAAATTCAGCGGGAAAGGCTCCTGTATAAAACTCAAATCCGGACAGGATATTGGTAGTTATCGCAGAGTATGCTCCGCCTGAAGCTCCCTCACCGGAGGCCAGATGGTTCGGATTGGGAATTTCAATACCCTCTAATCGCCACAGTAAGCCCTTTGGAGAGTTACCTCTCACAATTATCTGATTGTTATCATCGTCATTTCCTGCGGATACACCAGGAAGAGAGGTTACCATTCTTAAAGGGTCATAATAACCCGATGCAAACCTTGAAGCATCCTGACTTCTTAGCCTTCTGGCGCTTACCATTGCCATTGTATTCCTGCTTCTGCCTCTTTCTGAGCTTACAGTTACACCACCCAGAACTCTGGAGCTTTCAGTCATCTGAATTGTTACATACACCTCTTTACCGCTGCCTACAAGAATATCACCAATCAATACTCTGTTATATCCAGAATGTTCAACTGTAATATTGTATCGCCCGGGAGGCAGTTCAACCCTAAAGCGGCCGACACAGTCACTGACAACAACTATTTCGACAGATGGTCCACTCATTTTCACGCTTGCTCCGGTTAACGAAGCCCTGCTCTCTGCATCTAAAACCTGTCCGTAAATGACTCCCTTAACAGACTGATCATTCTTTCCATTCAGATCATTATATGCAATTTGATCGTGTAAAAAAGAATACCCAGCCTGAAAAGACCGATTTAACTGATTTGATTGAGCCGGACTGGCTCCAAGCATGTTCTGAATAACCATTCCGTTCTGGATTGGTAATGCCAATATCCCGAACAGAATACAAACGGCAACATTAGTGCGAAAAGTCATTGAAAAATAAACTTATGCGAAGTTAATACAAAAAGCAAAACGCCGCCCCGGCATGTTAAAGGTATGAATGTCTTGAAATATAAAACGAGTCAGTTTTGTTTAAAACTGACTCGTTTTCTTATACGTTGTACATCAATAAATCGCTAGCCGTCTAGTAAATTAGCTCTGCATTGCGGTAACCCGGTAAGTTAAGAAACCAGTTGGCATAAGAGGCCCCACCGGAAGAAGCCCAATCTATAAAAAAATTGTAGGCTTCATTAATTGCTGCTTTCTCAACGGTATAATCAAATCCCTGAACAATATTTATTGCCCATGGCATATTGTTGGCTGTTTTGTATGTTCTTCCGGCTCCCGGGTTGGAGGTGTCGTCACCCGAACCAAACAATGCAGTGTTGGCATGAGCAGTTGGTGCTCTGTCAGGAAGGTGTATCTCGGTACCCCTGTCTCCGTTTGCAAAAATAAAGAAGTTCAAAGCCGAGAAATTAAGTTGACCAAGAGTTACAGCGCCTCCCGGAGGAAGAACTCCATTATTTATGAAGTTTACCACCACCTGCATATTGGTTGGGGTTATGTATGGACCTGCTTTGTCGGTATTCACTCCAATTCCCACGCCCGGTCTTACCATCTCTCCAAAGAAATTACTAAAAACTATTATTGTAGCTAGTGGCTGACCTGACTCAATACCGTTTGCTGCCATTGGTAGAGTGCCTGGTTTGTTGCCGGTAACCTTTGAAACTTTATTTGCAGCAATACCATCAATTTGAAAACCGAAGCCATTACTGAAAGTTGCACCTGATGCAAGGAGGCGGAAAGAGGCAACAAGGTCAACAACCTGATTGGCTGCATTTGTAACTGTCTTTATGTTGTAGCCCATAACCACATCATTAAAGTCATAGTCTCCTTTTAGAGGCCAGTTGTCTTCAAATGCCAAAGTTCCAAAACTTGTTTGGCTGGGAAAATAGCTGTTGTAAGCCCTGTGTGGATCGTTAGGGTATTCATCCTGTGCATCCGGCACACCATCTCCGTCTGTATCTATCACCACAACCACCGGAAGTGGCTGACATGAATTTGATGGGTTTGACCAGTATGTTCCAGGGAAGATGTAGTTGTCGGACATTATTTTACCAGAGCCTCCTTGTCCTACAAAACTCACCATTATCTTGTAGAGTGATGTAGAGTTTGCTATAGCTGCAGGTATTGGGGCGATAACAGTAACAGTATTAAGGTCGTTAACATTAAAGTCTCTTGTGTAAAAAGTTGTAAGAGTGCCTTCAAATCCTGTGCTTGATGATGAAGCATTATATGGTATATACGAAACCCTTACACCTCTTGAGACTGTGTTGGGTTGATTTCCAATTTTGGCGATAAATGTAATATTGCCCGAACCTATCTTCATCCAGGGAGTCTTAATAAAGGAATTAGTGAGAGAGAAGCTGTTCATTTGTCCGCTTATAATCGAAAATGACCCGCTTAGAACCTCACTTGTCAAACTGGTGTAAGTCTGCCCGGTAAACTGCCAGCAATTACCAACCTCTATAGCTCTGTTCCCGGATTCTGCATTAAGTGTAACCTGAGCAGATGTTGCTAAAGGAAACAAAAAAGCTAAAATTATTATGTAAAAAAATCTTTTTTTCATACTCCTATGTTTTAAAGCTCAGTATCTTCTACTACGGGTATAAATGAGAACTCAGCCTTTTTATTCACAATTGGAATGTTATGGTGAGTTGCACCGTAGATAATCACAACAGAGTTTGTTTCATTGGGAACTGTAAGGGAAATTTTTACATTTTCGCTCATGTTGTGAAGCGCACTGTAAAGAGTTGTTCCTTCAGCAAGAGTTATCTTAAGTGTATTTTTTATCTCAATAACTGTAGGAAGCCCCGTAATGCTCACCTCTACCTTTGTTGATGTGCTCCAGTTGAAATCACCGGGAACGGTAATCCCATTTAGCTTTTCGTTGGGTTTTATGCCTCTGTCAGGCGGATCTAGCTTTACACAGGACAAAACCAGTGTCGCCACGAAAATTAAAATTAAAATTTGTTTTATTTTTGTTGTCATTTTTATGATTATAATCTTTTTGTGTTCAGTCATTTTGAGTGCTTATTCATATATCTTGGCAAAAATATAAATTTATTTCTAACAACCAATATGAGTGGTTATCGTATAAAACAATTTTTTACTTAAAGAGTTCAACCAAATCAATACAAACAACAGGCCAACATTAAATAATAAAAATATTTTGCAGATTGTGAAAAAGAGATATATCTTTGCACTCCCAATTAAACGGGGAAGTTCTTTTAAAATTCGGGGTGTGGCGCAGTTGGCTAGCGCACCTGCTTTGGGAGCAGGGGGTCCTCCGTTCGAGTCGGAGTACCCCGACATAAAAGCTTGATAATCTAATGCATACGCAGGTTATCAAGCTTTTTTTGTGTCAACCTATTTAAGGACGGGTCAAAAATTTTAAGTGTTTCTGTAAATATTTGTATATATGCGTGTTTCAAAATTCATTTTGCCCAATTTGCAACTTAAGATTTTCAATATGCTAATATATAGCCACTTAGATAAACACTTGAAATTCAACTTCTGTTTCAAGACAAGTGCGAAGAAACCCTGAACACCTTAAAGCCCCTGAACACCATTAAACTCTATGAAGTTGTTGCATCAGTTGTACTTGCCTTAAAATTATAAGTTTTATAAAAAGCTGAAAATACAAGCTACTCGTGTGTTTCACTAAAATATTTTCATATCTTTATCCGCCCATTTATTACTAATCGCTTACATTTTTTATGACTCGGTACCTGCCGTTTATTGTGATTTCTGTTTTGCTGCTCGTACCGGCCTCACTTAGTGCGCAAAACCACATGATAGACGAGTCATTAACCACTGATGAGTATCCAAAACCCGAAAAATCTGCAATCGCTGAAAAATCTGCAATTACCAATAAATCAACAAATGTTGAATTCACGGCAAATGCACAATTGGTAAGTCGATATTTGTGGAGAGGTCAGGATTACGGACACGCCCCGTCATTTCAGCCGGGCGCCGAGTTGTCCTGGAGAGGTTTTACTTTAGGTGCGTGGAGTGCGTTAAAAATTGCAGGGGAGGGAGAGCCCGAGCTTGATTTTTATATCTCAAAAGAGGCAGGTAAATTTACATTCGCATTATGGGATTATTGGTCTTATGACAAGACCATACGAACACAGTATTTCGACTACAACTCCGCTACAACCTCTCATATGTTTGAAGGACAGATAATTTATTCAACCGGCGAGAGAAATCAATTTAATCTGATGCTTAGTTCTCTGTTTTTGGGAGCAGATCCAACCAAAAGTCTCTATGGAGAGGTTGAGTATGTTAGAGAGTTTGGAAAAAATGAAATAGCCCTTGTTGCCGGATATCAGTTTAAGGGAGAATACTATGCTACTCATAGCGGTTTTGTGAATATTAGCTGCTCATATTTAAGGTACTTGTGTGATTTTGGAAAATACTCTACATTCGTCTCTTTTTCCTTAACAGCAAATCCGGCTCTTAAGAAAACATTTTTTGCCGTTGCAGTTGGGTTTTAATATTTGCATTTTGTTAATGAAAAAGTAAAAGGATCTAATATAACATGAAAAAAAGTCCCGGAATAAACAATAGATTATTTTTATTGATTGCCTATACAGGTGCGATTTTTTTGCTGCTCTTTACAACCCTGCTTACTTTACAAAAAAGGCAGTCAAAAATGATTCATGAAGAATCGGATGAACAGTTTCACCGGGAAATCACCTCAATAATAAATCTTAACAGCAAAGGAATTAGACAAATAGTCTTTGACTATACATACTGGGACGAATTTACCGAGATTATGTCTAAAGGAGGGAACTCAAGGTGGTTTGATCAAAATATATCAACCATTCTTACCTCTTATGACTATGATTATGTGGCTGTTTATAGTATTTCAAACGAGCTTTTATACGAACGCTGCTCTGAAGATTACCGCTTAAAGGAGGTTATTCCGGAGGGTGCTCATGAGTTACTCGATAAAAAGAGACTTTTAAACTTCTTCATTGAAACAACTGAGGGTTATATGGAGATTGCTTCTGCTTCAATTCACCCCACTTTTGACCAGAACAGAACCGAGACAAAACCTTCCGGCTATATATTTGTCGGAAAACTTTGGGACGCTAAAACGGTACAGTATCTGTCTGAGCTTAGCTCATCCCAAATAACTATTGCCAAGGCTGTTAGCAATGATGACCATAAAGATTACATTCTTCACAGCAATATAGCCTTTCCCGGATATAATGGCGCTTATATTGGCGGAGCTCTATTTCTTCGAGAGAATCCTGTGTTTAAGCTTTACAACAGCAGCTCGGTTTATATGATGGCAGTTCTTATAATATCGCTTTCTTTTGTCTGGATTACAATCAGATACGCAACACGTCTCTGGGTAATTAAGCCTCTGAAGCATGTTGAGAACATACTTAAGAGAGAGAGTTCGAATGATATTAGTATGTTAAAGAAGGCTCCCGGGGAGTTTGCTCAAATAGCCACTCTTTTCGAAAATTACAAAAAGCAGGAGGAGGAGATTAAGCAGGCAAAAGAGTTGGCAGAGCAGGCAGACACACTCAAAACCAGATTTCTTGCAAATATCAGCCACGAAACAAGAACACCTATGAACAGCATTATGGGGTTCTCCGAACTTTTGAATGACCCTGACCTTACACAGGAGCAACGGATGCAATATGTTGGGATAATCCATTCCAACAGTTTGAAAATGATGGAGCTTTTAGGCGATCTGATGAATGTATCCAGGCTTCAGTCAGGGCAGGAAGAGATTCACGAATCTCCCTTTTCACTTAAAGAGATGATGGTAAACATCCACACTAACCATAACTATAAAGCATCCGGTAAAGGGCTCCTTTTGGTAAACAAAACCCAGAACTCTTCTGATGATATCATTCTCTATACTGACCGCGAAAAGGTGTGTCAGATAATTGACAATCTGATAAATAACGCCATTAAATACTCTCCGGAGGGAACCATTGAATACGGTTTTGAAAAGACAAAAACATTTATCAAATTTTATGTAAAGGACCAGGGAATAGGCATTCCTTCAGAACTGCATGATAGAATTTTTGACTATTTCATCCAAGGCGAAACCTCTCTGAATAAAAGTTTTAGCGGAGTAGGTCTGGGCCTTGCAATTGCAAAGGCAAACGTAAAACTGTTAGGAGGCAGCATTAAGGTGGAGAGCGAACCAGGTAAGGGTTCCTGCTTCAGTTTTACAATTCCACATAAATTCTAACCCCAAAAATATTTGTACCAATGTCAGTATTAATTCCAAAAGGATATAGAAATATCCTTGAAAATGTAGAGAATACCCAAAAGGGTATTAAGCTGGTTAAGGACATGTTCCAGAGTAACCTGTCCGCTCAGCTGGTTCTTCTCAGAGTCACTGCACCTGTTATGGTGCTTAAAGGGACCGGTATCAATGACGATCTTAACGGAGTAGAGAGGCCTGTAACCTTTCCCGTTAAAGACCTTAATGAGGCACCTGCAGAGGTAGTTCAGTCTCTTGCCAAGTGGAAGAGGGTGAAGTTGTCTGAAATGAAGATGAATCATAATCGTGGAATTTATACAGATATGAACGCAATCCGTCCGGACGAGGTGATGGACAATATCCACTCTATTTATGTGGATCAGTGGGATTGGGAAAAGGTCATCAGCAAAGAGGACAGAAACCTCTCCTTCCTTAGAAGCACTGTAAGAAGAATTTACGAAGCTATCAGAGTAACTGAAAACAGAATATATGTAGAGTACCCTCAGATAGTGCCATCACTGCCCGAAGATCTGTTCTTCATTCACGCACAGGAGCTGCTGGAGATGTATCCGGGTCTCACTCCAAAAGAGAGAGAGAATGAGGTTACAAAGAAACATAAGGCTGTTTTTGTGATCGGGATAGGCCACGACCTTACAGATGGCAACCCTCACGATGGAAGAGCAGCAGACTACGACGATTGGAGCACCAAAAACGAAGATGGTTATTACGGTCTGAATGGCGACCTTCTGCTATGGAATCCTGTTTTGCAAAGTTCATTTGAGATTTCCAGCATGGGAATACGTGTTGATGAGTCAGCAATGGAAAAACAGCTGAAAATCCGCAATCAGGAGTGGAAAAAGGAGTTGATGTTTCACAAAGAGTTGCTTGCAGGCAATCTCCCTTACACAATCGGCGGAGGTATCGGACAGTCAAGGCTTTGCATGTTCCTTTTACGTAAGTGCCACATTGGTGAAATCCAATGCAGCATATGGACAGATGAGATAATAAATGAGTGTAAAAAAGCAGGCATTGAGCTAATGTAACTGCATTTCCCGGCATTTTACTTATCACCAAATCGTAAATAACCCGAGAAATTGACACATTGAAATCAAAAAAGGCTTAGGGTTGACTAATTTTACTCATAATTTAGTTAACCCTTAATCTTTTTTGCTATGAAAAATCTTCTGAAATTAGTAGTTATCTCCTCTCTCTTTCTTCTCACCTCTTGTGACCTTATTGAGGAGGCAATCACAGGGTCTAAACTCGGCGGTGAACAATCATCTATAGGCCAGGTAGGGGTTACAGTAACTTCGTCAAGTGCCCAGATAAATGGAGTCAGCAACATTCAGGCATCTGTAACATCTCTAAGCGGGGGTGTATCAAATTATACAGGATCTGCAACTGTCGCCAACTCATCAATTGTCAGCACTCTGAGCAACCTTCCGGGAGTATCTGTCAGCGGCAACACTGTTACAGTAACAGGTATTAAATTCAAATCAACAACCGAGGGAATTGAAAGTATATATGGCTTTGACCCGGGGATAATAATCAAGTACAGCTCAAGCGTAGGAGACAAATACGACATACTCGGCTCTTCAACCAAAAGAGAAGTAATTGCAAAATCAACCTCTGATGACTTCAGTTGGGGAGGGATGATGATAAAGGTTATTAAGGTAGAGGAGAATATCAACCGCGGTGGAGTTAAGAAAATAACATACTTTGGTAACCACAAATGGGGTATGGTCGCTATCAGATTTGATTTTGATGATGGATCCTACTCTCAGTTTCCAATTTACAACAGCGCAAATAACTAGCGTTTTTGAGAATGAAGCACCTTACTATTAATGGTGAGAGAAAAGCCGTACCTCCTTTCCCTCACCACAAGGAGTACGTTTACCGCTGTTACCAATTCTTTAAAGCAAAGAATCTGTATTCATTTCTGACAATTCCCGGTCACTACAAATTTGTAAGAGAGATTTGGATGCAGAAAAAGCATAAGGTGGCAATACCTCGTGACCTTCTCATAGACCCCACAAGTGACTGCAACCTTAAATGCAAAGGTTGCTGGGCAGCGGATTACGAGAAACACTCAAATATCACCTACGAAAAGCTTGATTCAATATTCACAGAGGCAGCAGAGCTGGGGGTGATGGATATTCTTATGCCCGGGGGAGAACCGCTTATGCGTAAAGATGACATAGTTGCGCTGGCTGCAAAGCATCAAAACCTTACCTTTTCTATGTTTACAAACGCAACTCTTGTTGACGAAGCTTTTGCAGACAAACTTGTCGAACTAGGAAATTTAAACCTCTTCATTAGTATCGAAGGGTATCGGGAAGATACCGATTTTCGCAGAGGTAAAGGAACATATGACAAAGTAATTAAGGCAATGGATCTGCTAAAGGCAAGAGATATTGGTTTTGGTTTTTCTGTATGTTATCATTCAAAAAATTACAAAGTTATCTGTAGTGATGAATTCATTGGCTTTATGAGAGAGAAAGGGGCCTGGTTTGCCTGGCTATTCAATTACCTCCCAATTGGCAGTGATGCCGACACATCTCTTTGTTGTACTGCAGAACAGAGAGCATATGTAATGAAAAAGACCGATGAGTATTACAAAAAACACGATTTTCTGCTAATTGATTTTGCAAACAGCGGTCACAAATCAATAGGTTGTGTGGCGGCCGGTAACGATTTTCTGCATATAAATGCAAATGGTGATGTTGAGCCATGTGCATTCTGCCACTATTCCGACACTAATATTAATGACAAAACCTTTCTTGAAGCGCTAAACTCACCATTTCTTAAGACCTTCAGGAATAAAAAGCCTTTTTCGCAAAACTTTCTCACCCCTTGCCCAATGATGGATCTTCCCGAAGAGATAGTAAAGCTTACATCCGACAAATCAGTAATATCTACCCACCTAGCCAACCCCGAGAGCGGGGAGGAGCTAGCTCAAAAAACCCGGCATCTAGCCAAAAACTGGCAGCCTGTTGCCGAGAAGATATATGAAGGACTTCCAAAAGCAGAAAAGAGAAGATTTGGAATATTAAACTGGTTGTTACATGCCGGAGATAAATATAAATACCGGTAAATAAGACAATTATAGAGCAAGCGATTACATATAAGCTAAATAAAACAACAAATAAAACTGGCAATGATAAACTATCGTTTTAAATATTTCGGGCTGGCTATTGTTCTGGTAGCAGTGGCGTTTACGGTGCTCTATTTTGGGTTTAACTTCCGTTTTGAGATGACAGTCTTTGCAGTACACTCTGCCTTCTTTGAGACCAAAATGTTTGCGCTATTTAAAACAAACTTTGCCGATGAACTTATACTCATTCTTTACCTGACAGGATTGGCTCTTATGATGTTTTCAAAAGAGAAAAATGAGGGTGTGGGGATAATGCAAAAAAGGCATGACGCAATGCGTTATGCTTTCTTTATCAATCTTTTGATACAGTTATTTGTTATCCTTTTTATCTACGGACAGGGGTTTATTGCTTTTCTTGTGCTTAACCTAATCAATCTGCCATTGCTCTATCTGGTTCTCTTTTTTATTATGAAAAGAGGTGTCAATGTACAGCAAACTCAATAATAGTTTATTAAGTTAATTCGAAAACTACTTACTCCCGAAACTCTTCATAAACTGAACCCTTTCAAATTTTTCGGGGTTCTCAATGTTTGAATAATTAAGTCTGCCTTTGAAATCAGAGATGTTTTTAAACCCTTGTGAATCCATAAAGAGGTTAAGATCTGCAATAGCATTAGATATTGCATCGCCACCTTTTTTATAAAGCGCAGTGCACATTTGGGCAGTTGTTGCTCCTGCAAGAATCTGTTTCAGTACCACTGTTCCGTTGTGAATTCCGGTGCTTGCAGAAAGGTCAATTCCCGGAACGAGTGCCGAAACTATACCCATCCAACGAAGCTCCTTAAGGTACTCGTCAGGATGAGAGAAGGCATCAGCAGGGAAAATCCTCAATTTCTTTATGTCTATATCTGGGCTGTAAAAACGGTTGAACATAACAACTCCCTTTGCACCATTAGCTTTTAGGTTGCTTACGAACCCCGGAATGTTTGTAAAATTTGAGCCTATTTTTACCGCTACCGGAATTCCAATGCTTTTTGAAACCTTTGAAACCACATTGAAATACTCCTTTTCAATATCGTCAGACTTTTTGTGCACATTTAATGGAAGCGAATAGATATTCAACTCCAGCCCGTCTGCACCGGCACTCTCTATCTCCTTGGCAAAGAGTGTCCATTCGCCTGTAGAAAAGCAGTTTATGCTTGCTATGACAGGAACCGAAACAGTCCTTTTTACATCCTCAATCAATTTCAGATATCTGTCAATGGAGTTTTGACGCAAGTAGTGGTGAAGATAATCTGCCGACTCCGGATAGTCATGTGACTGTGAGTTTAGAAACTCTGCCTCGTTTACAATCTGCTCCTCAAATAGTGATTTTACCACTATTGCACCCACTCCTGCCCTCTCGAATTCTGCAACCCTGTCCAATTGTGCCGTAAGTCCGGAGCTTGCCGCAAGGATTGGCGATTTTAGTGCCAGCCCGAGGTAGTTAACTGAAAGATTTGACATAGTTTATGTGGTGTTAAATTTGTTCAAGTACTTTTCTCATGCTCACCTTCTCCTCAACAATCGCTCTCAAGTTCTCAACAGGAACGCGCTCTTGTTCCATTGAATCCCTGTAACGGATTGTAACTGTATTGTCGGTTAAGCTTTGGTGATCGATTGTGATGCAGAACGGGGTACCAATAGCATCCTGACGGCGGTATCTCTTTCCTATGCTGTCCTTTTCGTCATATTGGCAATTAACGTCGTACTTGAGATCGTCCATAATCTTTCTTGCAAACTCCGGAAGACCGTCCTTTTTAACAAGAGGCAAAACAGCAAGTTTAACCGGTGCAAGAAAAGCAGGAAGCCTTAAAACTACCCTATCCTCTCCGTTTTCCAACTTCTCTTCACAATACGAAGAGGAGTATATTGCTAGGAATGTTCTGTCAAGGCCAATTGAAGTTTCAACTACATAAGGAACGTAGTTTTCGTTTGTTTCAGGATCGAAGTACTGCATCTTTTTGCCCGAAAACTTCTGGTGCTGCGAAAGGTCAAAGTCGGTCCTTGAGTGAATTCCCTCAAGCTCCTTGAAGCCGAATGGAAACTCAAATTCGATATCGGCAGCGGCATTTGCGTAGTGTGCCAGTTTCTCATGGTTGTGGAACCTGTATTTGCTCTCGCCCAGCCCTATTGCATAGTGCCATTTAAGGCGCGCCTCTTTCCACTTCTCGAACCACGAAATCTCTTCTCCGGGGCGAACAAAAAACTGCATCTCCATCTGCTCAAACTCCCTCATTCTGAAAATGAATTGACGGGCTACGATTTCGTTTCTAAAGGCTTTGCCTATCTGGGCAATACCAAACGGAATCTTCATCCTGCCAGTCTTCTGAACATTCAAAAAGTTTACGAAGATACCCTGAGCCGTTTCCGGCCTGAGGTAGATTGTCCCGGCATCTTCACTCACGCTGCCCATTTGGGTAGAGAACATAAGGTTGAACTGTCTCACTTCTGTCCAGTTTCTTGAGCCCGAAACCGGGCATGCTATTTCACAATCGATTATAAGCTGTCTTACAGCTTCAAGGTCACCGCTGTTGAGAGACTCGTTCATTTTGGCAGTCACTTCGTCGGCCTTAACCCTGTTCCTTAAAACATTGGGATTTGTTGCACGAAACTGAGACTCATCAAAGGTTTCACCAAACTTCTTCCTTCCCTTCTCAACCTCTTTCTCAATCTTCTCTTCGAGCTTTGCAATGTAGTCCTCAAGCAGAACATCGGCTCTGTATCTCTTTTTTGAATCCTTATTATCAATCAAAGGGTCGTTAAATGCACCAACGTGTCCCGAGGCTTCCCAAATTTTAGGATGCATGAATATTGCAGAGTCAATCCCAACAATATTTTCGTTAAGACGAACCATTGCATCCCACCAGTATTTCTTGATGTTATTCTTGAGTTCCACTCCCAACTGTCCGTAGTCATACACTGCACTCAGGCCATCATAAATCTCGCTGGACTGAAAAATGAAACCATACTCCTTTGCGTGCGCTATCAGACTCTTGAATAACTCCTCCTGTGTCATAATTACAATTGTTTATAAACTGCGAAATTAGTGCTTTTTATATAAATTTAATACTTTTGTCTGTCAATAATCCCTAAAGTGACTAAAACAAACATAAGATGAAACGATTTATACTGATATTATTTTCTCTGTTCCTGATAACTGCTGCAAATGCACAGGTTTCGGCATATTGGAGCTACCAGCAAAGAGATAACGGTGACGGCACAATTGACCTTATTTTCAATGCCGATATCGAGAAAACCTGGTATATGTACAATGCCGACCTCATTCCAAACGGTCCGCTGCCAACTACATTTGAAATTAAAGGCAACAATGGTTTTGTTGCGGTAGGAAAACTTAGAGACAATATGAAGGCCAAGACCAAAATGGATGATGCCTTTGGTGTTGAGGTTAAGATTTTTGAAGAGAGAGGCTCTTTTGTTCAGACAATTAGAAGAACAGATGCAGGGAGCTTTAAAGTAGAGGGAATTCTTACCTTCCAGACCTGTAATGGGTCTGAGTGCCTGATGGACGAATTGGATGTTGTATTTAATATCCCAGCCGGAGAGGTGGCTGAATACACAGAGGAGGAGATGATCCCGATTTCAGCCGGAGATGGAGAGAGTACTTCAGGTGGAAGCGATAAGGGAGCAACAGAGGGGCTGCTTGTTTTTCTTTTGATTGCATTTGCAGCGGGCCTTGGAGGAGTCTTCACACCTTGCGTATTCCCAATGATTCCAATGACTGTAAGTTTTTTCATAGGTGGCACAGGCGCTAAAAAGGCAGGCATAATCAAGGGTTTAATTTTCGGACTCTCGGTTACACTCATTTATACAATGGTTGGTGTTGTTGTTGCCCTGTTCCAGAGCACAGATGCAACCGATTTCATGGGAACACACTGGATACCAAACTTTCTTTTTGCCGCTCTTTTTATCACATTTGCTATATCTTTTCTTGGAGCATTTGAAATAACACTCCCAACAGGTCTTGCAAATAAAGCAGATGCACAGGCAGATAAAGGTGGCTACATTGCCTCTTTCTTTGTCGCCTTTGCAATGGTTATTGTATCATTCTCATGTACAGGCCCTTTTGTAGGTTCAATTCTGGCTGCTGCAGTAACCGGAGGTCTTGCACTTAAGCCAATTCTGGGAATGTTTGCATTCGGCCTTGCATTTTCGCTGCCGTTTGTGATCTTCTCATTCTTCCCTTCACTAATGAAAAAGATGCCTAAGTCGGGCGGATGGCTCAATGTTGTTAAGGTGGTATTTGCATTTATCCTCATAGCTTTTGCTCTCAAATATCTCTACACGGTTGATGCATACTTTGGATGGGGTATTCTAAACCGCGCCATATTTATCTCAATCTGGATTGTAATTGCAATTCTGTTGGGAATGTACCTTCTTGGCAAGATAACTACATCACACGACTCAAAGGTTGAGTCTGTGGGTGTATCGAGGATCATCTTTGCGATAGCCTCTTTCGCTTTTGCGGTTTATCTTATTCCGGGACTCTTTGGTGCACCCCTTGCTTCGCTCTCGGGGCTCTTGCCTCCTCCTGATCAAAGTACGATGGTAATTTCAGGTTCGGCAACAGGAGCTGCATCTTCAGCCACATCTACTGAACCAAGCACCGGACTTTGCTCAGAGGCAAAATACGCAACGGCAAAAAACAGGGCTCCACACGGCCTTAATAGTTACTACGACATAAAGGAGGCCATCGAATGTGCAAAAGAGCAAAACAAGCCCCTTTTACTATCATTCAAGGCTGTCACATGCAGTGCCTGCAAGGTGATGGAGGCAACGGTATGGAGCGATCCTGCCGTATTGGATATACTGCAAAACAAAGTTGTTCTGGTGAGTCTCTATGTTGACGACCGCACCGAGCTTCCTCTTGAAGAGCAGGTGACCTCTGTAGTTGATGGAAAATTGAAGAACACCCTGGGCAGAAAATATCGCGACTATCAGCTAAGTCGTTTTGGAGTTGCCTCACAGCCCTATTATGTTCTTGTTGACCACAATGAGCAAGTATTGATTAAACCTATCGGAGAAAGTTCTTTAACAGAATTTTTGGCATTTCTTAATGGCGGTATAGAAGCATTTAACCGCCAACTTTAATAAAGAAGGCGGTTAAATCTTAGCTTTTAAAATCACACGATTTTATTGAATCATACGGTTTCGTACATATCTTCCAATGGCTTTCTTACCTTTTTGAAAGCCAGGAATGGATCGTCCTGTGACCTGTATCCAAGAGCACACATCACGGATGCTGTAAGCCCTTTCTCTTTCAGCCCAAGTATCTTATCAAAATTCTCCTTGTCAAATCCCTCCATCGGGCCTGAGTCAATACCCAGCTCCGAAGCGGCAGCCATAAGTGTTCCAAGAGCAATATAGGTCTGTTTTGAAGTCCAGACTTTCATCTGCTCAGGGCTCATCGAAGCCATTTGAGACTTCATCATATTACCGTAATCTGCAGATTCAGAAACATTAAGATTGTTTATTTTTGCTCTTAATTCGAGATAATTATCAACCTCTTTTTCTCCAACATTTGTGTAATTACAAAAAAGAAAGAGTACAAATGAGTCTGTAAGTTGAGGTTGTCCCCAGGCAGCAGCCTTTAGCTTCTCTCTAATCTCAGGATTCTCAATAATAAGTACTTTAAAAGGTTGAAGACCGTAAGAGGTTGCAGTAAGGTTAACGGCCTCTTTTAAAAGTTGGATATTAGTACTGCTAATCTCCTTTGTTTTATCAAATTTTTTGGTAGCGTAGCGCCACTTTAAGCTATCTATAATTTTCATCTCTATTCATTTATTTTAGTTGGGTTGCCCCTTTGTTAACAGATTAATTTGCTTTTTGTTTGAATTACCATTTCATTGGAACATCAATAATCAGAAATTTAGCCTCCTTTTCTGCAGTAATCTCTAATGTAGCAGAGTCGGTGATTGCAATTGCATCTCTGCGAGATAATTTGTTGTCAAAAATTGATATATCCCCCTCTATTACAAAAAGATATATCCCATTTCCCTCTTTTTTGGTTTTGTATTCAATTCTCTTTCCTTTCTCTAACTCACCCATATAGAACCAACTATGCTGATAGATCCAGATTCCCTCTTCTTCATTATCCCCAAATGGTTTTATTATGTTGAGGAGTCTGTTTTTCATACCCGATACATCAATTATTCTCTGATCATACCTTGGCTCAACGCTTTTTCTGTCAGGAAAAATCCATATCTGCAGCAGCTCCGCTGCTACCTCTTTGCTGTTGTTCATCTCGCTGTGAAAAACTCCACTGCCGGCACTCATTACCTGAATCTCTCCGGCTGTAATTACAGAGCTGTTCCCCATGCTGTCACCGTGAGATAACTCTCCGTTTAGGGGAATTGTAATGATCTCCATATTGTCGTGAGGATGTTTTCCAAAACCCTCCATTGGTGCAACCCAATCATCATTCAAGACCCTGAGTGCTCCAAAATGAACTCTTTCGGGATCATAATAATTTGCAAATGAGAATGAGTGGTTTGCTTTTAGCCATCCGTGATCGGCTCCGCCTCTGGTGTTGGCTCTTATGACTGTATATTTTGTATCTGATGTATTCATCGCTTCGTGCTTTATAATAGTTTAATATTAATTATAGCACAAAGGTACGGGATCACTGTTGGCCGGTCAATGTAAAATTCCCTCTATCTGTTGTATAAATCCTTACCTGAACGAAAGTCGGTAAAGTTTTCTCCTGTTACGCTTTTATAAAATTTGCTGAAATGTGAGGGGTCTCTGAAGCCTAAAGTATATGCTATCTCTTTGGAAGAGAGCGCTGTGTTTACTCCCAACCGCTTAGCCTCCAAAACAATTCTCTGCTGAATCATCTCCTTTGCATTAATGCCTGTTGAATCCTTTAAAACATTGTTAAGATAGTCTGCCGTTATGCTTAATTCAAGTGCATAATGTGAAACCTGATGCCATTTACTGAAATTCTCTTCCAAAAGCTCTTTAAAGCTTCCCACAACTGATTTTTCAGTCTGAGTATATTGTGTGTTGGAGTTGTTATCGGCAGGTATGTGCTTGTGACACTCTATCATAAATATCTTAAGCCACGAAGCAACTGCCTCATTCTTAAATCTCTCACAATTACTCTTGCCCTTTTTAATTTCTGAATTAAAGACTGAGACTATCTCTTTTCCTGCCATCTCAAGCAGCATCTCATCTCCATCTTTTATATCCAGAGGCAGAGAGGTGCTCCCTAGCTCAAAAAGTGAAAGGGCTTTAAGAAAATCATGATTAAAGTTGTATTTACAGAGAAAATCTCCGGTAAACATTAGTACAAGTCCTAATGGTTCGGTGTGTGTGACTACCTGGTGAACCTGCCCCGGTGAGAGAAAAAAGAGTCTGCCGGGCTTCATTTCATGTGATGTAAAATCAATCATGTGAATGCCGGTACCCTCTTTTACCCAAATAATAGTATAAAAGTTATGTCTGTGTGGTTCATCAGACTCGCCACCTGTCTCCTCCCAAATCTCCTCCATTGTCCTATAGGCAAACATAACAGGCGACTCCTCGTGATACAGATCAAAAGTGGGGATTGCGTATGCAACTGATTCGGTAAAAAACGAATTTTTCATGTTTTCCTGATTACTAATGAGCCATAATAACCTTTACATAACTTATTTGAGCATTAATGAGATATCATAGTTATTACACAACTTCTTGATTAACACAGAATTTCCTTTATTACTTCAGGGTTATCTTGTTTACAACAGAGTTGTCTTCACATTCGTTAAGCAGATGTTCAACGGAAACTCCCAAACCCGGATGAATAAAATTGGGAGCTATTTGGGAAACAGGTTCTAACACAAACCTTCTCAAGTGCATTCTTGGGTGTGGTAATGTGAGGGTTTCACTCTGATACACCAAATTACCATAAAATATGATATCAATGTCTATCTCTCTGGAGCTGTATTCTCTCTCCGCGCCACTTTTTTCTTCATCCTTCTTGTTGTTCTTGCTCTCCTCTCCTCTCACCCTTCCAAGATTTTTTTCAATGTTAAGAACCTTTTCAAGCAGCTCTTCCGGTCTGAACTCTGTATCAATAAGCACCGCTCTGTTCAAAAACCATTCATCTGCTTTAAAACCCCAGGGTTCGCTTTGAAATAGTGATGAAAGGATGCACTCTCCCGATGAGAGATCTGATACCATCTCTGTTGCCCTCTCAATTAGCGAAAGCTTATCTCCTCTGTTGCTTCCGAGCAGAAGTATTGTTTTCATAGCATACCCAGCTCAAAAAGAGCCTCTTCGCTCATTCTGTCTCTGTCCCATGGCGGGTCAAATGTGAGCTCAATTGCCACGTCATCAATAGATGGCACCATTGAAACTGCATCATGGACATCCTGCAGCAACTCATCTACCATTGGGCAGTTGGGTGCGGTAAGAGTCATCTTAATAAAAGCTTTACGATTTATATCAACCCTGATTTCATAAATCAGCCCTAAATCATACACATTAACGGGTATCTCCGGGTCATAAACCTGTTTAAGGGCCAGTACAATATTTTTTTCTACGCTCATAATATTAAAAATTTTTATGCAGAGTAGGCCATTGCATAGATTTTTATCTGTTTTATCATCGATAGCAGGCCGTTTGCTCTTGTTGGAGAGAGGTTCTCCTGAAGACCAATCTCTTTAATAAAGTTCAAATCAGCATTAATTATCTCAGCAGGTGTCCTTTCCGAGAAAACCCTAACCAACAGTGATATTATTCCTTTTGTAATAATTGCGTCGCTGTCAGCGGTGAAATAGATAAGGCCATCTTTAAATTCTGCGTTTAGCCACACTCTTGATTGGCAGCCTTTTATTAGGTTTCCTTCAAGTTTTTCACCCTCTTTTATTATTGGCAGCGATTTCCCTAATTCTATTAAATATTCATATTTATCCATCCAATCTGTGAAAATCGAGAACTCCTCGACAATTTGCTGCTCAACTTCTTTAATTGTCATTATATAAATTATTATTCTTAAATTATTTATTATTGTTTACCTTAATCGTTGATACATTTATGATAGCATCTTGATTGCCCGTTTTAAAGAGGTTATTAAATACTCAGCCTCATCAATTGTATTGTATGCAGCAAAGGATGCGCGAAGCATTGATTCAACTCCATATCTTCTCATAAGAGGTTCGGCACACATTTGTCCCGAGCGCAATGCAACTCCCATTTTGTCCATAATCATTGCCAGGTCTGAGGGGTGTGCACCGTTAACAGTGAATGAAAACAGAGAAATCCGGTTCTCTCCTGCTCCATAAAGTCTTAGCCCTTCGATTTTTAAAAGCTCCTCTGTCATGTATTCCACAATAGACCGCTCTGTGTTCTCCAGAAATTTTTTGTCAATTGATTCTACAAACCTTATTGCCTCTAACATTGCTGCCGCACCAATAAAATTGGGCGTACCCGCCTCAAACTTTAACGGGAGAGGGGCATATGTTGTCTTCTCAAAAGTAACTGTCTCTACCATATCTCCTCCTCCCATCCAGGGTGGCATACTATCAAGAATTTCCCTTTTGCCGTACAATACCCCTGTTCCGGTTGGCCCGTAGAGTTTGTGTCCGGAAAAGACATAAAAGTCGCAATCAAGTTTGCGTACATCAGTTTCAATGTGAACAATACTCTGCGCTCCGTCAATCAATACCGGAATTCCCTTTGCATGCGCCTTGAAAATCAACTCTTCTACAGGGTTTATCAACCCCAGTACATTTGAGACATGAGAAACAGAAACAATTTTAACGGAGCTGTCGAGAAGATTGTCAAGCATATCCATTCTCCAGTTCCCATTTTCATCAACCGGAAGAACTCTCAAATTTGCCTCTTTGCTTTCACAAATCAATTGCCAGGGTACAATATTGGAGTGATGCTCTGCCTCTGAAACCAATACCGAGTCTCCCTTTCTCAGGTATTTCCCTCCGTAGCTGGCCGCTACCAGATTAATTGAGGCAGTAGTTCCTGATGTGAATATTATCTCCTCTTTTTGAGCTGCATTGATAAATTGTCTAATAGCCTCTCTTGAATCCTCGTAAAGCTCTGTCGTTTTTGAACTCAATTCATGAACAGCTCTGTGAATATTGCCGTTAATTCCGGAATTCATCATGTTTACCAGATCTATAACCTGCTTTGGCTTTTGAGCTGTTGCTCCGTTATCAAGATACACAAGAGTTTTGGAGTTAACGCTCTGTTCCAATGCCGGAAAAAAAGATCTTATCTGGTTTATGTCTGCTATTTTATTCATCTGATAATTACTATGTGAGAGTTGTCGGTGCAAAATTAACAAAACAAAGTTGCCGTTTATACCTTAAAAACATAAATTTGCATCAAAAGTTTATATCCCCCGGGCATGTACGATTATATCAAGGGAGAACTTACCGAGCTTACACCAACCGAGGTAGTTCTGGAAAACAATCAGATAGGCTATAAAATACTTATATCCCTTCAAACCTACTCAAAGCTTAAAATGGCTGAGAGCACCAAACTTTTCATATATCATCATCTGAGAGAAGATAATGAACAGCTTTATGGCTTTTATGACAAAGACGAGAGATCTCTTTTTTCCAATCTGATTGAGGTTTCGGGAATTGGCCCAAACAGTGCAAGGATGATGTTATCTTCGTTATCTTCAGACGAAATAAGGGGCGCAATTATCTCCGGAGATTTAAATAAACTTAAGAGCATTAAAGGGATTGGTCTTAAAACAGCCCAACGTCTGCTCATTGAGTTAAAAGACAAGATGGTAAAAAGAGGTTCGGGAGATGATTTCTCTGGATCATTTATTATGCCTCAGGCATCCCGCCAAAGAGATGAGGCCGCATCTGCTCTTGTTTTGCTCGGTTTTTCAAAAGCCAATGTAGAAAAAGTTTTGGACACACTCCTTAAAGAAAATCCATCCTATTCACTTGAGGAGCTCATCAAGCTTTCACTTAAAAGACTATAGAATAATTTATAATTTCATACATTTGTAAAAATTTAAACGTAAAAAGATGAATATTCCAGCAAATCTTAAGTATTCTCACGATCACGAGTGGGTAAAAGTTGATGGTAACATTGCAACTGTTGGTATTACCGATTTTGCACAGAGCCAACTTGGTGACGTGGTGTTTGTTGACATCCCTTCTGAGGGGGAGACTCTTTCAAAATCTGATGTTTTTGGAGCTATTGAGGCAGTTAAAACAGTAGCAGACGCACTTATGCCGGTATCAGGTAAAATTATTGAGATTAATGCCAATCTTGAAGGTTCTCCGGAGTCAGTAAACAAAGACCCTTATGGTGAGGGATGGATGGTTAAAATCGAGATGAGCAACCTTTCTGAGTTGGACTCATTGATGGATGTAGAAGCATACGGTGCAATTATCTAAATAATATCTCACATAAAAACGCATTACTTACAAAACCTGCTGTCAAAAATGTCAGCGGGTTTTTATTTTTTAATAAATTTACCATTATTTAAATTATTCAGCAGATATGATTCACAGTTTTGGGAGTGATAATCACTCCGGAGCGGCACCACAGATTATGGAGGCAATTTCAAAAGCTAACTCCTATTTTGCCGTAGCTTATGGAGAAGACCCTTTTACAAAAGAGGCCGAGGATATTTTCAAAAGAGATTTTGGCCGGCAAACAGAGGTCTTTTTTGTATTTAACGGCACAGGAGCAAATATTCTGGCACTAAAAGCCCTTACAAACACCTTCAATTCAATTCTGTGTGCCGATTCTGCTCACATTAATGTTGACGAATGTGGTGCTCCCGAAAAACTAACAGGATGCAAGCTTGTTCCAATAGCATCTTTTAACGGCAAGGTCTCTGTTGAATCTGTAAAAAAAGAGCTTAAAGGCTTTGGTTTTCAACACCACTCTCAACCAAAAGTGCTTTCAATTTCACAACCTACCGAACTGGGAACCCTCTACACTCCAAAAGAGATTAAAGAGCTTGCCGATCTTATGCATAGCCATGATGGATATATTCACATTGACGGCTCCCGGGTTTCAAATGCTGCAGCAGCGTTAAACCTGAATATCAGAGAATTTACTTCAGATCTTGGTGTAGATGCGCTTTCATTTGGCGGCACAAAAAACGGAATGCTCATAGGTGAAGCTGTTGTATTCTTCAAAAAAGAGCTGGCAGAAAATTTTCTCTATCTTAGAAAACAAGCTGCTCAACTTTTCTCCAAAAACAGATTCATTGCAGCACAGTTTACCGAGTTTTTAAAAGACGGATTGAATATTCGCCTTGCTTCCCATTCAAATGCCATGGCTAAATATATGGAAACAAAACTCAAAGATATTCCTGAAGTAAAGATTTCCCGGCCTGTTGAAACAAACGGCGTCTTTGCCATTATGGACAAAAAAATTACCGAAAAGCTCATGGAAAAACATTTTTTCTATGTTTGGGATGAAGAGGCAGGCGAAGTAAGATGGATGTGCTCATGGAATACCAAAAAAGATGATATTGACAAATTTATAACCGATCTCACAGCGCTTCTTTAAACTCTAAACACTACAACTATGGAAGTAAAAAGAACATTCGACCTTTTAGAAAAGCTTGTTAAGGAGTATCCCAAAGATGATATTCTAAGCAGAAGAGTCAACGGCAAATGGATTAAATACTCTTCTGACAGCTACTACAGACATTCGCATCTGCTCGCATACGCCTTTCTGGCTCTTGGATTCAGGAAAGAGGATAAAGTAATAACCATAAGCAATAACAGACCCGAATGGAACTTCATTGATATGGGTCTAACGCTTGCAAATTGTGTTCATGTGCCTGTCTACTCAACCCTGAGTAATGACGACTATCTCTATATTCTTAACCACAGCGATGCAAAAGCAATATTTCTTGGAGGTGAAGCCGTTGTCAAGAAGATAACCCCATTAATCCCGCAGCTCGGCAGAGAGATAATGGTCTTTTCCATAGACAAGAGTGAGGGGTTAAAGTCAATAGACTCACTTTATGAATTAGGCAAAGACAAAGAGGCTGAATTTGAAGAGGCTGTAGAGGAGAACAAGAAAAATATTGACGAAAACGAGCTGGCAACAATTATTTATACCTCTGGTACTACCGGAACTCCAAAAGGGGTTATGTTGTCTCACAAAAATTTGGCATTTACCTTTATTGGTTCTGCAAATCAGCAAATTAGAGACCATAGGCACAAAATGCTAAGCTTCCTTCCTCTATGTCATATTTATGAGAGGAGTATGAACTACGATTATCAATATATGGGTATAAGTACCTATTATGCCGAGGGTCTTTCAACAATCGCATCAGATCTTGCCGACTGCCAGGCAGATGGTTTCTGCTCAGTACCAAGGGTTCTGGAGATGATGTTTAATAAACTTGAGGCAGCAGGAAAAGATTTGAAGGGTGTTAAGAAGTTAATTTACAAATGGTGCTTCTCAATTGCCTGCAAATTTGATTATGAAAATCGGGGCTTCTTTTACGATCTGAAATACAAAATAGCTGACAAACTTGTTTACAGCAAATGGAGGGCTAAACTTGGAGGCAAAGAGATGCTTATTGTTTCCGGCGGATCTTCAATTCAGGCCAAAATTATTCGTCTGTTTACAGCTGCAAAGCTTTATATATTCGAAGGTTACGGTATGACAGAAACCTCTCCTATCATTGCCGTTAACAACCCTCGTGAGATGATAATTAAGATTGGAACCGTTGGAAAGGCAATGGAAGGCACAGAGATGATGATTGCCCCTGATGGAGAAATTCTTACACGCGGACCTCACATTATGTTGGGCTATTATAAAGATCCTGAATATACAAAAGAGATTATTGACAGCGATGGTTGGCTACATACCGGGGACATTGGTGTTATGGTAGATACAATATTCCTAAAGATTACTGACCGCAAAAAGGAGATATTCAAACTATCTGCCGGAAAATATGTATCTCCTCAGGTAATCGAAAACATGTTAAAAGAGTCATCTTATATCGAAAATTGCATGGTTGTTGGTGAAAATCAAAAGTTTGCCTCGGCAATTATTATTCCTGACTTTAACAGGCTTCATTTCTGGGCAGCAAAAAATAAAATTCACTATAACGATAATGCAGAATTAATTAAGAATCCTGATGTTATTGCAAAGATTTACAAAGAGATAGATGTCATTAATAAAAAGCTTGCTGCACATGAGCAGATTAAAAGAGCTAAACTTGTGGCAGACGAATGGACTCCACTTAATGATCTGTTATCACAAACATTAAAGCTAAAGAGGCATAATATTAAGGCAAAATATCAGAATTTGATAAACGAAATTTTCAATACAGAAAGTTGGTTATGAAAATTCATCTTGCCACAGCTGAAGATACTCACTCCATATCAAAAATATGGAGTGAGTGCTTTACTGATGATACAGATTACATCAATAATTTTTTAGAAAACTGTTTCCCTCACACCAAAACCTTTCTGCTGACTCCCGAAAACGAAGTTAATGCGGTGGCTACACTCTCCGTTCTGCCCTGCTATACAAACTATAATGGTAAAATTTACCCTGGGGGCTATGTTTATGCGGTAGGAACACTGCCGGAACATAGAGGAAAATCATACTCAAAATATCTGACCCAAGAGGCATTTCGATATGCCCGTAACGAAAAACTCTCCTTTCTTGTTGTAAAACCGGCAACAGAATCTCTCTACGAGTTATATTCTAAGCTCTCTTTTGATATTACACTTTACGAAAAAATAACAAAAATAAGTACGAATAGAAGTTATAACTTCACTCCGGAAGGATTGCTTATGTGTGATAAAATGCCTATAGTGAGATCATTTACCTTTTTTTGGGATATTGATTGTATCTATAAGCTAAGAGAACGTTACCTCTCCAAAGAAAGTATTTTGCTTAATAAAGAGATACTCTCATACGCAATAAAGGAAATCTCCTATAGAAAAGGATCTTTTGAATCTTTCTACTATTTAAGTCAGAAAGATAATCCTGTTTTCTACGTCTGCTATCCTTCTGAAAATAATGATTCATTAGTTTATGTAATAGATCATAATATAAACGATGGTAGTAGATTAGATGATTTTATCGATGAAAATAGATCTACTTTTAAAGATCTTAAATACTATCAATTTATTAATCTCCCTTCAATTGTTGCTAAACGATGCCGCACAAAAAAAATAAAGTCAGCATTAATTAAATCATTTGAAGATGATCCCGGGTTTAATAAGCACTTAAAGAAACTCAGGCTTTCTCTGCCCATGGAGTAAGCTAAATCCTACAAAATATAAAAGATGTTCCTCGTGGAACATCTTTTATTTTTTTAGCTATCAGCATGATATGAGCATTATTGAATTTAATTGTTGCGCAATATCATCTTAGTTAATGATCTGGTAATTGTGAAAATTTTTTAATAAAATTATTTAGAAAGAGCAATTCATTGAAATGCTTCTAAAAATAAACAATATATAGAACAATAAAGAATAAGATTTATCTCCCAAAATATACGAGCAATACTGAAATGTCAGCCGGAGAGACTCCCGGAATGCGTGACGCCTGTGATATTGTTTTTGGTCTGTGTTTGGAAAGCTTTTGTCTAGATTCTGTCGAGATCGATTTTAGAGCATTGTAATCAAACTTATCCGGGATAGCAATCTCTTCCAGTTTTAAAATTTTATCTGCAATTCTCTTCTCTCTCTCAATGTATCCTTTGTACTTTATTCGTATCTCTACGGCCTCTAAAATCTCCTTAAGGACAATCTCAGTGGAAATATTGTCGTCTTTTGGCACTTCAGGCTGGTATGGAAGTGGCGTAACACTCTCAGGATGATAGAAATGATCGAAAAATGTTTCGCGTGGAACATTTACTAAAAGAGGATCAATTGTGGCCTGTGGCCTGGTAAGAATGTCCGCAAGCTTCTTTTTGTGTGATATGGGTGCAGAATCTACAGATTCCAGATATGCGTTAACTTCATCAGGAGAGATTGAGGTGTTCTGCATATAATTTGTAAGACTTTCAACTGAGACATATTTTCTCAACATTAGATCGTGCCTTTCGGCTGTAGCCAATCCCGAATTGTATCCAATTTCTGTTAAACGAAGGTCAGCGTTATCTTGCCTTAGCAATATTCTGTACTCTGCTCTTGATGTAAACATCCTATAAGGTTCATCCACCCCTTTGGTTACAAGATCGTCTATAAGTACTCCAATATAGGCTTGATCCCTTTTTAGAACAAGAGGTTCTTTGTTTTGAATTTTTAGGTAAGCATTTATTCCGGCCATTAAGCCTTGCGCCGCTGCCTCTTCGTAACCGGTGGTTCCATTTATCTGCCCGGCAAAATAAAGATTCGAAATGTTTTTAGTCTCCAATGTGTGATGAAGTTGAGTCGGCGGGAAATAATCATACTCTACTGCATAAGCTGGTCTGAAAATTACAATATTCTCAAAACCGGGTATTGCTCTTAAAGCAGAATATTGAATATCCAAAGGAAGAGAAGATGAGAATCCCTGTAGATAATACTCATTGGTATTCCATCCTTCGGGCTCAAGGAATAACTGGTGACTGGTTTTATCCGAGAAAGTTCTTAGCTTGTCCTCTATACTTGGGCAATATCTGGGACCAATGCCGGAGATCTTGCCTGAGAATAGTGGTGAAAATTCGAAGCCCTCTTTGAGTATGTCGTGAACTGTTGAATTGGTATGAACCATATAACAGCACATTTGGTTTTTGTGAAACTGTATGGGTGAGGGAATATTTAAAAACGAAAATTTTTCGGGATTTTGATCCCCCTCCTGAATTTGAATTTTTGTGAGATCAACAGATCTTGCATCAATTCTGGGTGGTGTGCCGGTTTTCATCCTGTCAACAACAAAACCCATAGAAAAGAGTTGTTCAGAGAGATGCAAAGAGGGCATCTCTCCTATTCTTCCACCAAAAGCACTATTCTGCCCAATAAAAAGTTTGCCATTTAGAAAGGTACCTGCAGTGAGAATTGTTGCCTTCGATTTGAATGTCGCCCCCATTTCTGTTTTTACACCGACAACATTTTCTCCTTCGAAAATAAATTCATTTACAGTGTCCTGCCAAATATGTAAGTTGGGAGTGTGCTCCAGAACATATCTCCAGTTCATTGAGAAATGCTGTCGGTCACATTGAGCTCTTGGGCTCCACATAGCAGGGCCTTTAGATCTGTTTAGCATTCTGAACTGTATGGTTGATGCGTCAGTAACCAGCCCTGTATAACCACCTATAGCATCTATTTCTCTGACTATTTGCCCTTTAGCTATGCCTCCGATAGCAGGATTACATGACATTTGGGCAATTTTACCCATATCCATAGTAAGCAGCAAAACTTTGGAGCCCATTTTAGCTGAAGCATACGCTGCCTCACATCCCGCATGTCCTGCACCAATTACAATTATATCAAATTTGTCTCTCATTTAATTTTCATCTCCTCTCTTATCCTAAGAGCTTGCTCTTCAGCTTCTCTCATTATCGCTTTCTCTTTTGTGTTTTTATCTTTATAGCCCATTAGGTGCAAAACTCCGTGAATTATTACTCTGTGTAGCTCGTTTTC
>Ga0351926_1010_pt1 | contig 31313 bp, 32 predicted proteins | sample BONcelT113001D10_FD_206837 | JGI IMG/M metagenome (GOLD analysis project Ga0351926, IMG submission 206837) | Enriched cells from coal bed in the Powder River Basin, Montana, United States - BONCAT cells T11 rep2 HSBNCT.T11.300.1.D10 ...
GGTTGCGTCCGACGGTGGGTCCTTCACAGCGCATCCCTTCAAGGATTCGTTCACCAAATTCACTGCTGAGTATGTTGATAGCAAGACGAAACCCTGAATTCACGAACCGGCCGACAAGCCGTCGCGAGATGGCGGTTTCGGTGACGGACATGCACACGTAACCAAGCGTTGGACCAGAGCCGCGATCTGGTCTTGAAAAATGGATGCGTTGACTCGTCGCGGCCTGGTCAACGCGGTTCTGTCTTCCAGTGACAATGAACACACCGATTCCAACCCGTTCGACGAACCGTAAATGGCAATTCAAAACGCGAACGCTTTTTTATGCAATCGCGATTGTCGCAATGTTCATGTTCGCGATCGGATACGTGAACAGGTTGCAATTATGGCGTGATACCATCTTTCACAGCGATCAAAACGCAACTCTCGAACTCCCTCTTGGCGAGACCTTTAAGGCAAACCAATGGATAACAACGCCAAAATCCCTTTCACTTACGTTTCTCATTACTTCGAACAGTAAAGAGTTTTTGTTGGTTCAGAATACAGACAATTCAAAAACGGCTACAATGATCGTCGACGGCGAACGATTCGAAGCCATCGTCACTGACTATCGGTTTCGAGGTCCGAGCTACCGGGCTGAATATTGGATTCGCCCAGGAAAGAAGATCGGTCCTGAATGAGATACTACTCAATCAAGACAGAACAATCCATTGCAGCTAAGTGGCGGATCGACCGCCTGGATTTTTAGAAACTTTACTCGCCGCCACTAGCTGAATGCTGTCGTTCGGGCGGTCAAGTAATCGGGCCTGTACCGCGGCCTTCCGAGACGCTAGGATAAAGATCGGGGATGGAAACGTGGAGGGCTACGCGATGACACAGGCCGTACAGGAATTGCTCTGGACGTTTGACGCTTTGACGGACGCTGAGAAACACGAGGCTGCTGCGCATCTGCTCCGGCGCGTGGTCGAGGCCGAATCTGGCGACGTCCCGGAAGAATCGCTTGTGGCTGCTGCCGAGGACTTGTTTCTCGAACTGGACGCTCGGGAGGCCGCAGATGGACGGTCCTAACCGTGGCGAGGTCTGGCTCGTCGATCTGGGACTTGCCGCCAAGACCCGGCCTTGTGTGGTCCTCAGCGTACCCGCGACCGGACAGAACGATCGCGTTCTTGTGACGCTGGTTACGCACACGACCAGTCCACGCGGTTCTGAGTATGAGGTGGCGTTGTCCGTGCGGTTTCTTAAGCCTGGGGCCTTTGACGCCCAGAACCTGGTCACCGTCCCGCACGCCAAATTGATGCGGAAACTTGGAGTGCTGTCGGCGGAGCAGTTGGCCGCCGTCGTTGCCGCCGTTCGGCAATGGCTGGGGCTGTAACGTCGACCGCACGCCCGAACTAAGCGATGAACGAGAGCGGCGGTTAAGGTCGGTTGCCAGTGGGTGGCATTACGGCCGCCGCCTCGTTATCCTGGTCGTTACCGGAGTCCGTCGCGTAAGATGCGGAAGCCGTTCCAGACGGTGTGCCGATTTCGTTGTTTCGGCTGGAGAACCGATATGCCGTGCGCCCAAACAAGTGACCTTGCCGTCAGGAATGGCTTCCTGGTTTTCCCCACGTGCACGGATCTGCAGCGCGTCGGCACGGGAAGAGAGTTCGCCAATGCGAAGGCGGTCGTGCTGATCGACGGGATGAGGGTGGTCCATGGCGATGACGAGACAATCGACGCAAATGCTTTGAGACTGTCCGTGCTTTGGGAATCGCTCCAGCCGTTTTGTCGGGGCGAATCGGGCAACGTGATTTTCATCGTATGGTGTCGCATTTTCAGCGCGCGGTCCGAGGACGATCGCGCATGGCCGGCCAGCAGCATCCTGATGCTGGCCCTGCAACAGTTTGGGCAAGAGGTTGGGTTTTGCGAAGTTGCGGTAGATGTGTACTTCCTTCCGGCGGATAATCCTTACATCAATGACTGGAAGCAAGCCGTCACAGACTTTGCTTCGGATCCATCGGAACTGGAAGCGGATGAGCGGGCCGTAGGCGATGAACAAGTGAGGCTTTATCCCGTTCGCACGCGGCTCAGCCGGCTCCTGTATGACGGAGCAGACTGCGTGGCCCAGATCGTTCCGCCCATCGAGAAGCTCGATGCGACGTCCGCAATGGAGACGATGAAACGGAGTCTTTCGGAACTCCGCCTGGAGACGAAAGATCGGGTAGTTTTCCTCCACCATTGGAAGAATGTGGAAGCCGCCAACACCGAAGCCGTCGCTTCGGAATGCATGAGGCTATGGCGTCACGAGGTGTTCGGGTTCAAGGAATCTGTGGCGTTATGCTGGCAAGACCGCCGACGACACGACCTGATCACCCACCGGTAACAATCGATCGGGATAGGGGTCCGGGTTGCCCCGGAGCCCCTCCCACACCACCTAGCATGCGGGTCCGCACTAGGCGGTTCGATTCTTGGCAGTAAGCTTCTTCCAGATGCCTAATAGACTTGGCAGGCCTCGTTCTTCCAAGAGTGCCGTGGACAGTGCTTGATGCACCGCCTGACTGGACGAGAGCACCCAAGGCCCCTTGCTGCTCATACCGTGGGTATAGGCTTCGTGTTCGCGGACCCCCAGCTTCATGAGAGCGGCGGCCCGTGTGTGACCGTTCTTCCAGCCCTCCCAGATGCACATCCGGATGCGACGGCGGACCCATTTGTCCAACTCGTCGAAGAAGCTTTTGATGGGCACCAGCCGAAAGTACCCCACCCAGCCTTGGAAGTAGCGACGAAGTTCGATGCAGCGCTGGGCAAACGATACCCCGCGGCTGCGCCGTGTGATCTCGCGGACGCGAGACTTGAACTTGTCGAGGTTCTTCCTGGCCACGCGAATCTGGCCGCCGTAGCCCTGAAACACGAAGCCGAGGAACTCGACCCCGTCGGTGCTACAAACGCGGCTCTTTTGCTGGTTGACGACCAGCTTGAGTTTTCGCGTCAGGTATCGCCCGATCGAAACATAGACACGCCGGGCGGCCTCCCTCGTCTTGGTGAACACGAGGAAGTCGTCCGCATAGCGCACAAAGCGGTGGCCACGCGACTCCAATTCTTTGTCGAAGTCGTCCAGCAGGATGTTCGCCAGCAACGGCGACAGCGGCCCGCCTTGCATCGTGCCTTCGGTCGAGGGCTGCAGTTCGGTGTCGACCATGACGCCCGCCCGCAGGTAACGCCCGATCAGCTTCAGCAACCGTTTGTCGCTGACTTTTCGGGACACCCGCACCATCAATACGTCGTGTTGGACACGGTCGAAGAATTTCGACAGGTCCATATCGACGCAGTGCCGATAACCGGCACGGATGTGGGCTTGCACCTGCTTCGCTGCTCCGTGGGCGGAGCGGCCTGGTCGAAAGCCGAAGCTCGATTCCGAGAATCCGGGATCGAAGATCGGCGTGAGGACTTGCAGGATGGCTTGTTGGAACACGCGATCAATCACGTTGGGTATACCGAGATTTCGCGGGGTGCCATCCACTTTCGAGATTGACTTCCGCCGGGCCGGTCCCGGTTGGTAAGTCCCTTCCAGGAGTTGCCGCCGGAGTTCCGGCCATTGCGGCCGGAACGTTTCCGGGAACTTGTCCAGGGTGATGCCATCGGGGCCGGGGGCTCCGCGGTTCGCCCGGACGTTCTGCCAAGCCCGTTCGAGATTGGCTTGGTCGACAATCCTTTCCATCAGGTTTTCTGAGGTCGTGCTCAAGGCTGGCTTCTCCACGGCCGCCGCAACCGATTCCTCCGTCTGGAGTTCCGACGCGGTACTGGCGCAAGTGTCCTCGATACAGGAGAGGACAAGTTGGTGTTCGTTTGCCGGACGGTGCGAGGTCATGGATGGTTCTTCCTTGTAAAAAAAAATCGTTTGGCCCTTCCCGCCTCCCTTGGATTGGGAGGTGCGGTACTACGGCCGCTGCTGACTTCTGTGCGCACGGTTCAGGGTTACCCCCGGCCATCCCGCCTTTCGGGCAAGCCCTACTCACGGGTACGCGTCACAGATCTCCCCGAATAAGAACGTGAACTTTCGCTGCACAAGCTCGCCATCTACCTTGGGGTCTGTTGGGAACGACTTCGTTGTCCACCGTCAACTCGTCTCAGGATCCCGCTCGGCCTGATATGGCGTTTCTGTTCGTAGCCTCGCAGCTTTGGCGTAGATGCGGCCACCAGGAATAATTGGCCGCTTAACCAGCACATCCGCAGGCTTCCTCCCCACGGTCGGTCGCCCTTCCGCAGTTGCCTTCGCCTAGGACTTGTTTGGTCGGTTTACATTTGGTATCCTGTCCTCCGATCAATTCCCGTTTTCGTCCAGGGGACTTACACCCCACAAGTTCACGCCCATGTCGGGCGTACGATGCAATCGAGCGGCGGTTGCGTCCAGCGGTATGGAAAGTCGACCTGTCGCCGCCGATTGATCCGAAACGTCGCGCAAGGAGTTTCCCGCAATGACCATACAAGAACTTGACCGGCTCCTCGCTCAACTGGACGTCCCGGAGACTCGCTATCGTATCGACATGGACCTCCACGATCGTTCTCAGCGTTTCTCCAGCGAACTCCTGAAACTGGCTATGGCGGGCATCGCGGTGGTTGGATTCTTCGTGGCAAGTATTCCGGAGGAGTATCGAAAACGGGTCTTCGATAACTCGCTCCTCCATTTGTTGCTGATCGGCGCGGTTGTTGGCTTCGCTGCCGCCGTTGCCTGTGCTCTGTGGCACCGCTTCCTTGCGGGCGGTGCCAACTTCCATCATATCCAGTTCATAAAGCTCCTAATGATTAAGGCCACGAACCCCGACCCACTTGTGGAAGACACTTTGGGGCAGGACTGGAAGCTGCGCGGCGTGAAATTTCACCGCTGTCATCGCTTTCTGGTCGCCTGTGCCCTTCTGCTGTTGGTTTCCGCATGCCTTCTTGGTGGGGCATTCGTGACCTTTATGATAGGACGGTAGTCGCCGGCGCGAACCAAGCGTTGGACCAGAGCCGCGATCTGGTCTGGGAAGATGGAAACGTTGACTCGTCGCGGCCTGGTCAACGCGGTCGTTCGTCGGCAACCCATGCTCGCCCAGCGCGCCGAAGACTCCGCTGGCAAGGCGGCTGGGTTCCCAGGGTCGTCCGCTTCGGTCGCGTCTGTCCGCTGTCGCATTCCCGGAATCGACAAAACGTGCGCGTCCTCGCGCGAAACCAGGCGACCCCGGCGATGGTTGGGCGGAACCGAAAACCCCCGCGCGACGGCGCGCGACGAAAAAATACTTGCCGTCGCGTCCCGTGCGCGGTAGGATAACCGCCGTCGCGACGGGCGGCGGCCGCCCGTGCGGCCGGAGACCGCAGACGAAACCTACGTCGTTCTAGACTACCACGATGGATACTGTGTACGTTGAAACCACCGTCGTCGGCCACCTCGCGGGACGCGTGCATCCGGATCCCCTAATCGCCGCGCGTCAAGCCGTGACTCGACGGTGGTGGTCTACTGCAACAACGCAGTACCGCTTAATGGTTTCAGAACTCGTGCTCGGAGAATGCGCCGGCGGTGATCCAACGGCGGCGCAGGAGCGCCTTGATGAAATCGACTTCCTGCCGCTTTTGGACATCACGGATGAGGTGCGCGACTTGGCTGACGAACTTACGTCGCGGGGCGCGGTTCCGGCCACAGAGCCACGCGATGCGGTGCATATTGCCGTGGCGGCGGTGCATGGCGTACAATACTTGGTGACGTGGAATTTCAAGCACATCGCAAACGCGACGCTACGGGGGCGCATTGAGTCTATCTGCCGTGACGCAGGGGTCGAGCCCCCCATAATTTGCACACCCGAGGAACTTGTTGGAGGCGACGCTGATGCCGATGACACCGACTGAAGAGATTCGTGCTATTCGACACAAGTTGGCAGCCCAATTCGACAACGATTTGGACCGCATCGTTGCGGACTTGCAGCGGCAACAACGAGAATCGGGACGGAAATACATAACCTTGCCCAAACGAACGCCCCGTCAGCAGCCCACGACGAACAATCGGACGAACAATCGATTGCAACCGAGCGGCGGATCGGGTCGGTCCTGATGGCAAGCCGTTTGGCCGCCGCCGGTTGAATCGTGTCGTTATTTGCCTGAGATGACAGCTGCTCAAGAGAGAAGTCGGTTCGAGCGACAACCCACCTCCGGGCATCGTGGCGTCACGGCGCTAGTTCGGACTGTCATCGCGGTCTGCCTGCTGCCGGCGCTCGTTTACCTTTGCTTTCAAACCGAACATGCGCGGGCGAAAGGGATGCCCATGGAAATTTTGCGGCTCGCGCCTCTGATCCTGAGTGCAACTGGCTGCGCTCTTCTCGGGAAACGATTCCTGAACTCGGTCGCTGGAGTATTCCTGGGCGGGATTGGCGGCGTATTTGGGACGCTTGATCAATTCGCAGGACCGTACGGTGGCGTTCTTGGGCTCGTCGTCGGAGCAATCGTAGTCGCACTTCCGATCTGCGACAAACCTCGATCCACGGTGACACCTGTTGCTTCGACGGCGATATTGACGGACAATGAACCCACGGCTCAGGATGGAGATGGGCCGTGACGGCAAATAACTTATGAAGGATTAGATTGTGCGGTAATCGAAGGAGTGCGGCAGGCGGGCCGGGAGACTGTCCAGCGGTAGCGAGTTTCTTGGCCGAGAGACTAGCCACAATCTAATCCTAGGTTCAAGAAGCCCGCGGCAGAGAGTTGGAGAGGAGTGCCGCGCCGAGAGTGTGGCTCAAGGGTTTTGCTTCTTCTTGGCAGGCTTCTGGCGGGTGCGGCCAAGTGCGGACCGCGCGGGATTCGCTCCGCCGTTGCCGTCAGAACCGCATCTTCGGCGCGGCGAGTTGGGAATCTGGGCGTGGCGGCGAGGCACGGGTGGCGTGTGGAACGTCGATTTTCGCGGGCGGCGCAGACCGCGAGCGCGGGACGCGTCGGAAGTCGCTGAAAACGGCGGCCCGCCGCGCCATCGCCAAAACGAGATCGCGCTCAGGGTTGGCATCCGCGTGGTCCTGCTAACTGGTGTCCGTGGGCATGCATCGCTCCTGGGACGCTGCCAGGAAGCCCTGGTACGTGAGGGCGCCGCCGCACGTCGGGCAAGTCGGCGGCGGTGAGACCGGCCACGCCGGGGCGGCCACGACCAGCACGTACACGGAGTTCAGCGTGACGGTCACCAGCATTTCCAGCCAGGCGTGATCGACGTTCGTCCGCGGATGGGCGAAGCCAAAATGGCGGACCTTCTGCAGACCGCGTGGCAGGACGTGCTGCAGGAACCGCCGGATGAACTCCTCGGCCGTCACCGTCATGGCCCGCCAGCGCCGGCTGCCGCTCTTGCGGTAGGTGAAGGTGACGCGGCCCAAGCCGTCGGGTCCGGGTTCGCATTGGACCAGACGGCGATTGCTGATCGCCACGCGATATACATAGGGCGCCAGGTAGCGGAGGGCTTGCCGTCCGTCTCCGACGGTCTGGCTGTGGACGATCCAGTCCTTGTTCCCCACCGCCTCGCGGGCTTGGTCGGCCAGGCCGCTGGCCGCCAGGCAATGCAGGAACAGGTGGCAAGAGCTTGGCCAGTTGCTTCTCCAGCCACTGCTTGGCCTTGTGGCCCTGGCACAGCGGGCAATGGCGATTGCCACAGGACTGCGGCACGGTATGCACGGCGCCGCAGCTGTCGCAACGATACACGGCGTACCCCAATTCGCCGGTGCGGCAGCCTTCCAGCTGGTCCATCACGCGGAGTTGGTCGCTGCTCATCTGTGCGGCGTGCTTGGCACGGTACGCGGGCCCGTACTGCCGCAAGATCTGGCCGATCGTCGGCCGGTCGGTGGATTGGTCCCGCTCGGCCGCCGGTGGCCCCGCTTCGGCTTCACACATGCTCGCCCCCTCGCCGATCGGTCATCAGGGCGTTGATCTTGGCCACGGCCACCTCTTCACCGACGGTGGTCAGGTGCAGGTAGGCTTCCTGAGTCTGCTCGGAAAGTCCGGCCAGTTGGAGGTCCTGGAGCATCTTCTGGGCGAGCGGGGACAAGGGGATGTCTTTTCGCCGCGCGGGAGTGGACGAGGGACGAACGGGTCGGTTAGAATTGGGGGAACGACGTGCCATGTGCAGCATCTCCGAAGAAGAAACCATCCGCGGCCGCCGCGTGCCAAAGTGGCCCGCAAGACCCGACCGCGGTCAGGAAAACGGTGCTTCACATAACGCGTCCAGGCAAATAGACGTGACCGCTGACGGAGGCCCCGGGCTCAGCAGCATCCGCCCGCCGCGCAGCGGCTTACTTGAACCACGCGATGCACGCGAGCGGGAACACGTCCAGCGGTGTGGAACGTCCACTCCCCGCCGCGTGATCGCCGTCGTTCTGGCAGTGAATTGGTCGTGCTCGTGCTCAGCCGCTTGCGGCGGTGCTCGTGCTCGTAATCGAGAGGCTCCTTCGATGACCGAACCGATTTTCGATCATGATCGGCTCGACGTTTACCGGCTCGCAGTCGAGTACACGGCCGAGTCGTTTCGCGTCGCCAAGGGCTTGTCGGGACTTCATCGTCATGCTCGTGATCAATGGCTGCGGGCCGCGCCGTCCATTCCGTTGAACGTCGCCGAGGGGAACGGCAAGCGGAGTCCGAATGACCGGGCGAGATTATTGGATATCGCCCGCTGGCGGCTCGGCGTTGGAATGTGCCGCGATCCAGGACGTTCTCGTTGCCTCCGGCGGCTTGGACGCGGAATCGAGTCGGAGTCTGAAAGGGAAACTCCAGCGGATCGTCTCGATGCTGACTCGGATGGCGATGAAGGGCGACGGCGTGGGCGAATCGCAAGCCGAGTACCGTGAGTTGGTCGATGACGAGCACGAGCACCGCTTCGCTGAGCACGAGCACGAGCACGAGCACAGAAGACCGGAGCGGAGCCAGAACAACAGAGTGGACCGAAGCGGCGTTTAGGTCCAGCGGTTTGGTTGGCGTTTTCTGTCGCCGCTCGGTCACCCTGGTCGTGCGGACAGAAGACCAGCCAGTCGGCTGGCTGTGCGGGGCGATTGCGTTGGCCAGCGGGCTGGCGGGCCGACGTCCTTTCCCTTGGCAACGTCATCCCGCTATCGCATCCTTCGACGCCAGCCGTCGGATGTCTTCCGACTTGCGGATTTCCGGTCCGAAATTCTGGCCGAAGGCCACATTCACCGTAGCCTGGGGCAACGCCCCAGGAAGAAATGGAAACATCGGTTCTTTGGCTGAAGGCCATATTCACCGTGCCCTGTTCGCCTGGGTGAATATGGCCTTCGGCCAAAAAAGACCGGATGACAACGCGGTCCTGGGGCGTTGCCCCAGGCTACGGTGGGAAGAGGCCTTCGGCCAACCACGGCCGACGCCCGGAAGCCCAACTTCGCGGACTACGATTCGGGGCTTGTTCGCCGCCGCGGATGAATGATCCCGCTGGAACGTCGCTCGGTTCGCTTGGCCGCGCGACTTCGTTGAGCGCGGACCCGCTATCGCATTTTCGGAATCGAAAGAAAGCTTGCCCGGCCCGCGGCCAGTGCGGTGGAATCACAGCCGCCAGCAACGGCGACGGTCGCCCTTCGGCAACCGCACGAACCATGTGTTGTCGTGACAATCGAGCGGCGATTGCGCCTCGCGGTCTGGTTGGTCTGTCCTGTCGGCGCTCGGTCACCCGGGACGTTCGTCTGACAATCGTGCTCGCCCAGCGCGCCGAAGACTCCGCTGGCAAGGCGGCTTGTTTCCCAGGGTTGTCCCCTTCGGTCGGGTCTTTCCCTATCGCATTCCCCGAATCGACAAAACGTGCATGTCCTCGCGCCTAACCAGACCATCCCGGCGATGGTTGGCCGGGACGGAAAACCCTCGCGCGACGAAAAGAATGCTTGCCGTCACGTCCCGTGCGCGGTAGGATAACCGCCGTCGCGACGGGCGGCGGTCGCCCGTGCGGCCGCAGACCGCAGACGAACGATGCCGACGAACCATCGGATGCAATCGCGCGGCGTTTACGCCGTGCGGAATGGCCGGTCGATCTGGCGCCGCCGATTGATCCGAAACGTTCGTCGTGAAGGAATGCGGCGATGGACTCAGTGTACATTGAAACAACGATTGTCGGACACATCGCGGGACGCGTACATCCAGACCCGTTGGTCGCGACGCGACAGCGAGTGACCCGCGATTGGTGGCGGGACGAGGCACGTCGCTACGAAGTATTCATATCACAAGTCGTCATTGAGGAATGCTCCCAAGGCGATCCATCGGCGGCCGCTGAGCGTCTTGAGGTCGTTAAGGATCTCGACCTGTTGGAGGCATCTGACGACGTTGATGAGTTGGCAGACGCCCTGATTTCCGCAAAAGCCGTCCCTGCTTCGGAACCGCGCGATGCATTCCATATCGCCATTGCCGCGGTCAATGGTGTAGACTAGTTGTTGACGTGGAACTGCAAGCACATCGCAAATGCAACCCTCCGGGGCCAAATTGAAAGAGTGTGTCGCGACGCTGGCTTCGAGGCGCCGATCATTTGCACGCCCGAAGAACTCGTGGAGGCCGACGATGAGTGAAAACCCCATCATTGAAGAGATCCGTGAAATCCGCCACCGCCTAGCTGCGCAGTTCGACAACGATGTATATCGGATCGGTGCAGAAATTCGCCGAGGCCAAACCGCATCGGGCCATCGCGTCGTTCGGCGTCCTAGACGTCAGCCCGCGATAGCAACCACGACGAACCAAGCGATGCACGCGAGCGGCGATGGCGGGCGTGTTGGAAATGCCTGACTTTTCGTCGCCGCCGCGTGATCGCCAACGTTCGACACAGTTGACATGACAAGATCAGCCTCTATCGCCGTATCCTGCTTAGTCGCGCTGCACATGGGTTGCGGATCGCATGGCACAATCAGGTCGTTGTCGGAGTCGTCGGTGGTTGTTGCCTTTGGCGACAGCCTGACGTTCGGAACTGGCACGGACCCAGCGGCGAGCTATCCGTGCGTGCTCTCGAAGCTGCTCCGATGTCGAGTTGTCAACGCAGGTGTTTCTGGAGAGGTGACTTCATCGGGCCGACAGAGGCTCCAGACAGTCTTGGAGAGAGAAAAGGCCGATATCGTTATACTCTGCCATGGCGGGAACGATATGGTACAGAAGCTAGATCAGACTGTTACCGTTGGGAATCTCGACGCCATGATTTCCTTCGCGAAACGCACCGGAGCAGACGTCGTGCTAATCGGCGTTCCGAAGCCTGAATACCCCCTCAAGATGCCCGGTTTCTACCAAGAGCTTGCAAGCAAGTACGGCATACCGCTCGACCGCGACACAATCGCGGAAGTCCTAGGTTCAAGAAGCCCGCGGCAGAGAGTTGGAGAGGAGTGCCGCGCCGAGAGTGTGGCTCAAGGGTTTTGCTTCTTCTTGGCAAACTTCTGGCGGGTGCGGCCAAGTGCGGACCGCGCGGGATTCGCTCCGCCGTTGCCGTCAGAACCGCATCTTCGGCGCGGCGAGTTGGGAATCTGGGCGTGGCGGCGAGGCACGGGTGGCGTGTGGAACGTCGATTTTCGCGGGCGGCGCAGACCGCGAGCGCGGGACGCGTCGGAAGTCGCTGAAAACGGCGGCCCGCCGCGCCATCGCCAAAACGAGATCGCGCTCAGGGTTGGCATCCGCGTGGTCCTGCTAACTGGTGTCCGTGGGCATGCATCGCTCCTGGGACGCTGCCAGGAAGCCCTGGTACGTGAGGGCGCCGCCGCACGTCGGGCAAGTCGGCGGCGGTGAGACCGGCCACGCCGGGGCGGCCACGACCAGCACGTACACGGAGTTCAGCGTGACGGTCACCAGCATTTCCAGCCAGGCGTGATCGACGTTCGTCCGCGGATGGGCGAAGCCAAAATGGCGGACCTTCTGCAGACCGCGTGGCAGGACGTGCTGCAGGAACCGCCGGATGAACTCCTCGGCCGTCACCGTCATGGCCCGCCAGCGCCGGCTGCCGCTCTTGCGGTAGGTGAAGGTGACGCGGCCCAAGCCGTCGGGTCCGGGTTCGCATTGGACCAGACGGCGATTGCTGATCGCCACGCGATATACATAGGGCGCCAGGTAGCGGAGGGCTTGCCGTCCGTCTCCGACGGTCTGGCTGTGGACGATCCAGTCCTTGTTCCCCACCGCCTCGCGGGCTTGGTCGGCCAGGCCGCTGGCCGCCAGGCAATGCAGGAACAGGTGGCAAGAGCTTGGCCAGTTGCTTCTCCAGCCACTGCTTGGCCTTGTGGCCCTGGCACAGCGGGCAATGGCGATTGCCACAGGACTGCGGCACGGTATGCACGGCGCCGCAGCTGTCGCAACGATACACGGCGTACCCCAATTCGCCGGTGCGGCAGCCTTCCAGCTGGTCCATCACGCGGAGTTGGTCGCTGCTCATCTGTGCGGCGTGCTTGGCACGGTACGCGGGCCCGTACTGCCGCAAGATCTGGCCGATCGTCGGCCGGTCGGTGGATTGGTCCCGCTCGGCCGCCGGTGGCCCCGCTTCGGCTTCACACATGCTCGCCCCCCCGCCGATCGGTCATCAGGGCGTTGATCTTGGCCACGGCCACCTCTTCACCGACGGTGGTCAGGTGCAGGTAGATCGTGGTGGTCATCAAGGTGCTGTGGCCCATGTACTTCTGGATCTGCCGGAGGTTGACGCCGGCTTCGAGTAGATGCGTGGCGTAGCAGTGGCGGTTATGCCGAGCTCGGCATAATCGTCATTTGTTCGCGACGCACCTGTTGGCCGGGAGCACGGACATCCGGACGATCCAGGAGCTGTTGGGGCACAAGGACGTCAGGACGACGAGGAGTTCTGAACTCGGTGGCCTCCGGCTGAACGGCAGACAACCGCTCATCGGGGCAGAACGCCATGTCAGGAGTTCTGGCCGGCAGGGTCGGGACGGTGGCCTCAGTTGGCTTCCAGGCAATACAGGTACTTGTCCGAGCGGATCAGCAGACGGTTGCCGGCGACGGCGGGGCTGGCATTGAAGACGCTGCGGTCGGACAGATCGTTCACGGCCAGTTGCTGGAACTGCGGCTTGGCTGCGAGCACGAACATCTTGCCGCCGCGGGTGAGGTAATACAAACGGCCGTCGGCCAACAGGGCCGAGGCGTAGAACTGGCCGGAGCGAGGCAACCGCTCTTCGTACACGACCTCGCCCGTTTTCGCCACCACGCAGTAGGCGATCTCGCGCGATTCGTGGGCCCAGTACAAATGCCCGTCCAAGTAGACGGGCGACGAGACGTTGGAGCCATTCTGACTGGTCCACAGCCGATGCGTTGCCGTCACGTCGCCGCTGCCGCCGGCCCGGATGGCCAGCGCGGCGGTGCCGGAACGCCCGCCCAAGCAATAGATCACGCCGTCGGCCGCGACAGCGCTGGGAACCATGTACCAGCCGATGTCGGTCTTGCAGGACCACAGCGGCTGGCCCGACTGGGGATCAAACGCGTACACGGTGCCTGCCGTCGGGACGACCAATTCCTCGCGGCCCGAATCGGCGGTCACCACCAGCGGCGTGTTCCAAGCTTCGCGGATGGCATCGGGCCGACGGTGGCCTCCGACCCGCCATCGCTCCTCGCCCGTCGTTCGATCCAGGGCCACCAACGACTCGCTCTCAACGCTGGCGTTGATCAAGACCAGATCCTTGTACAGGACGGGCGAGGCGGCCGAACCCCATCCGTTGGTCTGCGATCCAACGTCCGCGTGCCAAAGCTGGTTGCCGTCGTGATCAAAGGCGAAGACGCCGGTCTTGCCGAAGAACACGTAGATGCGATCCTGGTCCACCGCGACCGAACTGGCTGCGAAGCCGTGGTCTCGGATGGATTCCTCCTCCGGCAGCTTGGCCGGGATTGCCTTGTCCCACAAGATCCGGCCATCTTCCAAACGCAAGGCGAGCAGGTGTCGCTTGAGCTGCTCCAGACTGCCGCCCGATTCGCCGGGTACGAAATAGCCGGTATACGCGGTCAGATAGATGCGATCGCCGAAAACGATCGGCGTCGAAGCCCCGGCGCCGGGCAACGCGGTCTTCCAGGCGACGTTCCGGTCGGCGTCCCACTCCAGCGGCAGTTCCGTCGCGTTCGATACACCCATCCCGCCGGGTCCGCGGAAGGCGGGCCAATCGCCGTCGGTCGCAACCGCCTCCGCCGATTTCGTCAGACCGCGGAGATAAACCTGATCGGCTTCGGAAAAGGCGGAGATTGCCACGGTGAACTCCCGCCCGTCGCTCCGCTGGAGCGTCACCTGGTCGCCGCGCACCTCCAGCGCGCGGGCTTGGATGACACGGCCGCGGCTGTCGGTGAACTTGCGGTACTCGCCCTGCCCGTCGCGGCTTTGGGCCGTACACGAAGCCTGAAGGAAGATGCTGCACGTCAGCGCCGCAATGACCAAACACCCAATGCTCTTTACCATGATAAACCCTTTCTTTGCTGTCTGTTTGGGTTGGGATGTAGCTGCGAGTGCGGCACGATGGACCTGGGCGTGGACGGACTGCTCCACAGCAATTGCATCCGAGCCTCGTCTTTGGTTTCGTGATACTCCAGTTTCACGTCGACCATCTGGCCGGCCGCCAGTTCATCGGCCAACCGCATGAATGTCTCGTGATCGGGTAAAGTGGATGTTTCGCTCTCGTTCATCGAACCCCGTACCGCTCGAAGCATGTCTGCCGACAGCCGTTTGCCGTCCGCACATCGGCTTGCTGAGTAGTATAGCGGTACGGAGGAAAAGTTTGCGGACGCCATCCTCGAAATCGTTGGATTTGCCGGAACGGCGTTAGCCCGCCGGTTCCTTTACGCCCGGACATGGTGAGCCGCAAGCGGGTTCTTCGCGGGAAAGCATGCACGGACGTCACCGGCGGCCAGCGCCAAACGGGATATTGGGGGTTCGGCGGGCCCTGTATGAAATCACGATTCGGCGCAAGGGCTCAGACGTACAGAATTCAAAATTGGCGGAGTTGTAGCTTCGCCCAAGTTAAGGCCCCTCGCCCACCAATTTTGAATTCTGTACGTCTGAGCCCGGTTCGCGCAAGAGCGTGACGACATAAACGCCACCACCGGAGGCCCGTTTACCGTTTGGTGCCAGCGTCTTGCCGCTACCAAGACGGAAAGCCATTGAGGCGGGTTTTCGGAGCCGCTTTACCACGGCGATCCGCGAAAGCCGAAATCGCCTGGAGGGCCGAATTCGTAGATTTGCCGGTAGTGGAACCCGCCATAGAACTGCGGATAGATGTCCCGCCAGTACGCATACGGACTGGGCTGCCGCAGGGTTGGGTTGTTTTCCTGCTGGTACAATGGCCGAGCCGTCGTCGTCGGCTGAAGCAGCCGGGCGCGCGGAGTTCGCCTCCCGCGCGGCTCCGCTTCCGCGACGCTGCACAACGCGATTCCCAACAAAACGGCAACGATACACGGGATGCGACGAATCATGGCATACCTCTCGATCTCGTTGGCCTGGGAAATCCAGCACGACAAGCGCCGGGCGGACACGCCTCGGCCGGTTCTTAACTGGTAGCATGCGGATAGCGTAAGTCAAGCCACGGGGGGCGACGAGTTGTCGCCCGAGGCGGATGGCCATATCATGGGACAGGCGTAGGAACAATAACATGGCGGGGAAACGAGAAGCAGGCAGGAACATGGGCGGCAGAAATATGGGATGCACGCCGCAGCTTCTTGCTCCCTCGACATTTTTCTGCCGCCCATCTTTCTGCCCGCTTCCTGACCTTTCTGCGAAAACCAGGTGAATCCCCCACTATGCCTCAAGAACAGTTCCTCGAGGTCATCGATCGCGACGAGGCGGAACATCGGTTTCGCCGCGTGGTCCGTCTGACGCCGCTGGCTGCGGAATTCGTCCCCTTGGCCGATGCGTTCGGCCGCGTGCTGTCCAGCGACGTGGCGGCCGCGGTCGATGTCCCCTCCTTTGACCGCTCCAATTTCGACGGCTTCGCGGTCCGTGCGGCAGACACGTTTGGAGCCACCGAAGAGGCCCCGCGCCAGCTGTGGCTGCTGCCGGAAACGATTGCCACGAGCGTCGTCCCGCAAATCGAGGTCGTCGCGGGTGTGGCGTCGGCGATCGCCACGGGAGGCATGGTGCCGCGAGGCGCGGACGCGGTGGTGATGGTCGAGCATACGGACGAGGAAGGCGGAGTATTGCTCGTGCGGCGCGCGGTCACGCCGGGGGCCGGCATTTCGTTCGCGGGTACAGATATTGGGATGGGCGAAACGGTTCTGCGGCGCGGCGACGTGCTGACCAGCCGCGAGACGGGCGTGTTGGCCGCCATCGGCATCAGCCGCGTCGGCGTTTGGCGTCGGCCGCGCGTGGCGATCCTCTCGACCGGAGACGAAATCGTCGCACCGGGCGAGCCGATGCAGCCCGGCAAGGTCTACGATTCCAATGCGCGGATTCTCGCTGATGCGGTGCGCGAGTTGGGAGGCGAGCCCGTCGAGTTGGGCATCGTGCCGGACGATCTGGACCGCTTGCGTCATGGCTTGCAGGACGCCTTGACGATGTGTGACGTCGTGCTGCTTTCGGGCGGAACCAGCAAAGGCCAAGGGGATTTGTCGTATCGCGTGGTTCGCGAACTGACGGATCCAGGCATCGTCGCGCATGGCGTGGCGTTGAAACCCGGCAAGCCGATCTGTCTGGCGGCCAGCGGCACGAAGCCGGTCGTGGTCTTGCCCGGATTCCCGACGTCGGCGGTCTTCACGTTTCACGAGTTTGTGGCTCCGGTCATTCGAGCGTTGGCAGGCCGGCCGCCCGAATCGCGGACGGTCGTGCCGTCTCGGTTGGCGGTCAAGATCAACTCCGAGATCGGCCGCACCGAGTACCTGCTGGTCGGCTTGGTCGAGCGGCCTCGGATCCCGGCGGGCGAAGCGGCGTTGGCGGCGTACCCGATGGGCAAGGGCTCGGGGTCGGTGACGACCTTCAGTCATGCCGACGGGTTCGTGACCATCGAGCGTCACGTCGAAATGGTGGAAGCGGGCAGGGTGGTGGATGTCCAGTTATTAGGCCGCGACCTGCGTCTAGCGGACCTGGTTGTGATCGGCAGTCATTGCGTCGGGCTGGATTATCTGCTGGGGTGTCTGCAGGATCTGGGTTATCGCACCAAGTTCCTGGCGGTCGGATCATTGGCCGGCTTGGATGCCGCGCGTCGCGGCGAATGCGACTTGGCGGGCATCCATCTGTTGGACCCGGAGACCGGCCAATACAATCGCCCCTTTCTCAGCGACGACCTGGACTTGATCGCCGGCTACGGGCGGCTGCAAGGCATTGTCTTTCGCCGCGGAGATGCGCGATTCGAAGGCTGCGAAGCACAGGCCGCGATTGCGGCAATCAAACACGACTCGGCCTGCGCGATGGTCAACCGCAATCCAGGCAGCGGCACGCGGATCCTGATCGATCGCTTGTTGGGCGGTGATCGTCCAGCCGGCTATGCGGTCCAGCCCCGAAGCCACAACGCGGTGGCCGCCGCCGTGGCTCAAGCCCGCGCGGATTGGGGCGTGGCCATCCGCCGCGTCGCCGATCAGGCGGGGTTGGGATTTCTGCCGCTGGCACACGAGCAGTACGATTTTGTCGTCCCCAAATCGCGAGCCGACCGGCCGGCCGTCGAGGCCTTTCGCAGGCTGTTGGCCGATGTCGAGGTTCAGCAGCGGCTCGCCGAACTGGGGTTGGCGATACCTGCGGAGTGACACGCCTGCCGCTTCCAAAGACTTGTAAAAACATCCCGCCATTTTTCTGTCATTCCATTTCTTTGTCATGTTCGACGCACGCCGATGCTCTTGGGCGGGGCCCGTTCTCGCTTTCCGGGTTGGCGATTCGAACCGGGGGGGAGCTGGCTCCACAACACGCTGTATCTGCCCGCACGCCAAACCGCTATTCGTTGTGTCGTTTGTCCCCTTCAGCAGGCTCGAACGTGCTAGACTAACGGTATGGCACAACAGGTCAGGCTCGATCCACGAACTGGCCAACGAAATGGCCCTGGAATCCCGAAAGGTCTCGTGATGCGAAGAATTCCGCCGGCTGGCACCGCTTGGCCCTCGACTGTTGCATTCGGGTTGCTCCCATCCGCGGCCCTTTGGCTGGCGCTGGTTGCGGCCGCGTGCCGTGCGGACACGTTCCACTATCGCGACGCGGAGGGCAATCCGGTCGAGTTGGAAGCGATGCTGGTCGGCTCCGAGCAAGGCATCTACATTTTGGAGAGTTCGGATGGGCGTTACCATCTGGTGCCGCGCAGTGCGGCGGAGAAGCGCGTCGCGTCTCCTGGTCCGCTGCCCTTGGACGGCGCGGGAATGGCGGCCCAACTGGAGCAGGAGTTCACGGCCGAACGGTTCCGGAGTTACCTCCAAGCCCCGTTTGTCATCGGACTGGTCTTGGGCTCGCCGTTACCCAAAGCGTCCGAAGGCTCGGCCAAAGCGCTGTTGCGCGACGTCGCCGTGTTCATGAAAAACGTCGAGGGCGCCTTTGCACGGTTTGCCCGCGACGCGCGAGTCGAGACGCCGGCGGCGACGCATCCCGTGGTCGTGCTGATCTTTGAGAGTCAGGACGACTTTGGGAAATACGCCTCGGCCGCCACCTCGCAAGACGAACATGTCACAAGCCGGATTGCGGGCTTCTATTCCAAACTGACCAATATCCTGGCCATTCGCCTGGAAGAATGCCGCTCGTTCGATACGCCCTTGCACGAGGCGATTCACCAGCAGGTCTACGTGCGGAAAATCCTGCCGCGGCTGGCGCCGATCCCGACGTGGTTCGACGAGGGATTGGCGACGGGCTTCGAAGCGAACGCGGGGAAGATCAACGTCGGCCCCGGCAAGATCAGCGTCCGCTATGCGAACCAAGCGCTGGAATCGCAGCAGGTGGAATTCGCCGATTTGGTGGCGAACGACGAGGCGTTCCGGGACGTGGCCACGATGGACAGCGCCTACGGACAAGCCTGGGGACTGCATTGGCTGCTGGTCACGCGGTACAAGGCCGAGTACGCCACCTACATGCGGCTGTTGGGAAAAAAGAAGCCCCTGCAAGAGGACAAACGTCAACTGCGTCGGGCCGATTTTCAGCAAGCGTTCGGCGACAAGCTGGCCGAGATGCAGGCCCAGTTTCCGACGCTGTTGGAGGACGCGTGCCGAAAGCAGAAGGTGGTGCTGAAGCCGCCCGCGCGAAAGGGCCTTTCGCTGACGGAGGAAAACCTGGGACAAGTCCAGTTGACGGCCGTCCACCACCGCACCGTCGGTGCGGCGGGCCTGGCCGGCGACCGCTTGGAAGTCCAAGGCGCGCTGATGAATCTATCGCCCCTGCGGACGATGGCTTTTCACATCACCGTCGAGACGGATGCGGCGACCTACGCCGACTGGTTCATCCCCAAACTGGACCTGCTCAAGAGCACGCCGCTGGCGGCGCAGAACGTCGTCAAGCCGATGCAGATCGCCACCGCGCCGGCCCTTGGCCAAGGCCCCCGCACGTTCCGCGTCCGCATCCGTTCGGCGCCGGCGGACAGTGACGAAGCGCGGCGCTGGAGTTCCGGGCAACTGCCGGTCCCGGTGTTCGGAGCGGCTCGCGAGTGACGAACAATCGTACGGTGAATGATCCCGCGGCGATTGACAAGGCCCTGTCGCGGACATAGGCTGAGCCGTGACTTGGCGGTTGTACCGGCGGTAGAAACGTGCTCCGGTCACCGGCCTGATACCAGCACCTTTACGGGAGAACGTTCCATGACGGCGACGAACAAATCGGGAGTCACGCGGCGCGGGTTTTTCAGCGCGGTGGGGGCGGCAGCGGCAGCCCCGTACATCATCCCGGCAACCGCCATCGGCGGCGAAGGCCGCCCGGCGCCCAGCGAACGCATCACGATGGGCTTCGTCGGGGTGGGCGGACAAGGCATGGGCGACATGGGCGGCTTCATGGGATTCCCCGAGGTCCAGGTGGTGGCCGTCTGTGACGTGGATACCCGGCACCGGGAACGCGCCCAGGAGCGAGTCGAGAACCATTATGCCCAGGCGAAAGCGAGCGGCTCGTACCAGGGCTGCGGCGCTTACAACGATTACCGCGAAGTGTGCGCGCGGCCGGATATCGACGCCGTGTTCTGCGGGACACCCGATCATTGGCACTCGCTGATCACCTGCGAAGCGATGCGGAACGGCAAGGACGTGTACTGCGAAAAGCCCGAGACGCTGACCGTTCGCGAAGGTCGGATCATGGTCGACACGGCGCGGCGGTACGGCCGTATTTTCTCGGGCGGCAGCCAGCGCGTGTGGGAGGATTACAATTGGTATCACCGTATGATGTGGTCCGGCACGTGCGGCGACTTGCAGGAGGTTTGGGTCAACATCGGCGGGCCGTCGCACGAGATGCCGTTGCCTGCCGAACCGGTGCCGGAGTGGCTCGATTGGGACCGGTGGCTGGGTCCGGCCCCCTGGCGGCCCTATAACAAGGGCTACCACCCGTTCACGTGGCGCAGCTGCCGCGACTTTTCCGGCGGCGGCATGACGGACTGGGGCGCCCATCACATCGGCGGAGCGCTGTTCGCCGCCCAGTTGCACGACCAGCCCCTGCCGGTCGAGGTCATCCCGCCGGACGGCAAGGAGTACCCGCAGCTGACCTTCAAGTACGCCAACGGCGTGCGACTGTACTTGGGCGGCGCTTGGGGAGGCGGCCCGCTGGCGTTCAAGGGCACGCACGGCGAAGTGCCTGACCGCGACAAGCCGCGGACGGCGCCGCCTGATATCTACATTCCCAATTACAAAGGCCGCGGCATCTTCGGCGATTTCTTGGAGTGCGTGAAAACGCGGCAACAGCCGTTCCGGGATATCGAGATCGCGCACCGCACCGTGGCCACCTGCCACCTGGCCAACATCGCCTTTTGGACTCGCCGCGCCTTCAAATTCGACCCGGTGAAAGAACAAATCGTCGGCGACGACGAGGCCAACCGCTGGATCGATCGGCCGAAACGGGAGCCGTGGGTGCTGTAACGCTGGGGGATGCGGGAGGGACTCAGACGTCCAGAATTCAATTTTGCCGGGCGGACCGTTCCGGGAAGGTGAGATCTTGACCCGGCAAAATTGAATTCTGGACGTCTGAGCCTGTTCAGGTGACGGCCTGCCTCAGGCCAGCTGATTCTTCAGCGTCTGGTACATCTCCAAGGCTTGGGCCGGTTTCTCGCCTTCATGCACGACGGCCCGCACCGCTTGGATCATGGCTACCGGACACTCGGCGCCAAAGATGTTGCGGCCCATATCGACCCCGGCAGCCCCTTGATCGATCGCCTTGTAGGCCAATTCCAAGGCTTCCGGTTCCGAAATCTTCTTTCCGCCGGCGATCACCACGGGCACCGGGCACGCGGCGGTGATCTGCTCGAAATCGGGTTCGCAGTAATACGTCTTGACGAACTGAGCCCCGAGTTCCGCGCACACGCGGCAGGACATCCCCAGGTAGCGGGCGTCGCGAACCATGTCTTTGCCCACGGCCGTGACGGCCAGCGTCGGCAGTCCGTATTTCATCCCCGCGTCGATCGTGGCGGTCAGCACGCCCAGCGTTTCGTGCTCGTAGGGCGCGCCGATATAAGCCATCACCGCCTGGGCGGAAGCGTTCAGTCGCAGGGCGTCTTCCACGTTCACACCGATCAATTCCTTGCTCAATTCCGTCAGCACCGTGGCTCCCGCACTGGTCCGCAGCGCAACCGGCTTGACGCACTGCGGCGGGACGACCGTCCGCAGAATGCCGCGGGTACACATCAGCACATCGGCATAGGGGATCAGCGGCACGATGCTCAGGTCAACCCGTTCCAGTCCGGAGGTCGGGCCCATGATGTAACCGTGGTCAAAAGCCAGCATGACCACGCGTCCAGTCCGAGGGTGAAAAATCTGCGACAAGCGATGTTTCATGCCCCAGTCGTATGATGCCGAACCTTTGACATGAAAGCCCGGCGTCTCTTGCGGGATTCCGATGCCATAGTCCTTGGCGTTCTTGTTGCCTTCGATTTCTGCCATAATGAAAAGTCCTTTCTGTCAGTTACGTTTCCAACGACGCGGCCCCGTCGGCGAGGCCGCGAAACAATAGCGTGATCGACGCGGCGCCCGGATCTTGATGCCCCAGGCTGCGATCGCCCAGGTTCCGAGCTTTGCCGAATCGCGCGCGGTAATTCTTGGTGTTTTCGGCACCCGTCTGCGCGGCGGTCGCGGCGGCGGCAAGGGCTGCGGCAAGCGAATCGCCGACGGCCGCCGCGGCTTGCAACGCCTCGACGGCCGGAACCAGCGCATCCAGCATGGTCTTGTCGCCGACTTCGGCTTTACTGACGGCACGCAACTTGGCCAAACCGCCCGCAAACATCGAGGCCAAACGCTCGCTATCGATCTCGGTGGCTTCGCCGACGGGGTCTACCATCCCCATAAACAACGAACCCATCAACGGCCCGGTGGCCCCGGCATCGATACTCATCACGGACCATGCCACGCCTTGCAACAGCGTCTTCAGGCTGCGGGTCCGGCAATCCTCTAACCCTTTTTCGATCGCCGCCATCGCCCGCGTCATGGCCACGCCATGATCGCCGTCGCCGGTCGCCGCATCCAGCCGTCCCAACTCGTCGGCGCCCACTCGGACTTGGTCCGCCGCCCCACGGAGCACGTGGACCAGTCCGTCATAATCGACGCTTCCCGACATCGTCACCCACCTCCGAAAAGCGCCTCACTTCACCGTCCAGGCCGGGGTATCGCAAGACGCATCGAACAGCTCGATCAGTTCGTCATCGAGCTTGGCGATACACATCTGGAAACCGCCCATCTCCTGGACCGTCAAGAACTCGCCGACCAACGAGCGGGCCATCACCAAGCCCTTGGCATCGAGCAGCTGGCTGACGGCGCGGAGCAGGATGTACTGTTCCATCAGCGTCGTGGCGCCGGAACCGTTGATCATCACCAGCAGCTTGTCGCCCGGCTGCACGCTCATGGTATCCAGGATTTTGTCGAGCATGATTTGGGCGGTTTGGTCTGCCGAAGCCAGTTTCATCACGCCGCCGCCGCCCTCGCCATGCTGGCCCATGCCGACTTCCATTTCATCGTCGGCGATTTCGCCGATCGCTCCGCCGCTGGCGGGATGGGTGGCGGCCGTGACCGCCACGGCCAGCGTGCGCAGGTTCTCGTTGAATCGCGCGGCGATCGCGGCTACTTCGTCCAAGCTCCGGCCGGCCTCGGCTGCCGCTCCGGCGATCTTGTACAAGGGAATGCAGCCGACCAGGCCGCGACGATGTTCCAGCGGCGCGTCCCGGCCCGCCGAGATGTCCTCGTGGGTTAGGATCTTCTGCACGTTCACCCCCTGCTGGGTAGCCATGTCGAAAGCCATGTCGCCCGCCATCACGTCGCCGGCGTGGTTCAGGATCACCAGCAGCGTTCCGGCCTGGCGGGCTGTGGCCTGAAGGGCCGCCAGGACGGCCGGGGCTCCCGGCGCGGCAAAGATATCGCCCACGACGCTAGCATCCAGCATGCCGGGGCCGACGAAACCGCTCAGCGCCGGTTCGTGCCCGGCTCCGCCAAGCGTCACCAGGGCCACCTTGTCCGCGCTCTTCGGGACGGCCCGCAGCACGGTCTTGCCCTGCAAAGTGATTTTCTGGCGGTGCGCTAGGGCAAAGCCTTCTAAAAGTTCCGCGGTCAGGTTCTCCGGAGCGTTGATGAACTTCTTCATGGGCATGGACGGTCTCCTCGTCGTCGTGGACACAAACGCAAAGTCCCATTGTCTACCCGACGAACCCGTGCCGATCAATCCCCAGTCCCCTTCGGCGAGCGGTTTTTCATCAGCCCGGCAGCAATCGGCCGGAGCGCCGGGCCCGTTGTTTCCCAGCGATACGTCTTGGGAAAGGACACACCGCGTTGGATTGCGGAACGCTTTCAGGCACTTCTTCCACCGCGAGAGCGACGGCACGGTCGTTTACGGACAAGACGCCTCCGGGTACGGCCCGACTTGATTGCCGTCAAGGTCCGCGAAAGCATGGACTCCAACTCGACCGGTCGCTATTCCAGCGCCGGGCCCGCGATCCGTTCGCCCCGCTGCTGGCGTTTCTGGTCTTCCGGATCGAACGTGCCGTAGAACAACGCGTTGGCATCCATCCAAGTCGCCAGGCACCGCAGTTCCTCGTCAGACAGCGTCACTTTCTCGTGCCCTTTCAACAGCAGCGCCATCAGCGGGCTGGCCCGAGCGCCGAACTGGTCCGGATGGGTCAGCGGTTCAAAGTTGGCTTGCGGCGTGCCTTTCCATTCGGAATACGACACGCGAGGCGCCAACGCCTTGTACGATACGGTGAACTCGCCGGCCGGGGCGCCGGTCAAGTCGATTCCGCCTTGGGCGTCGGCCGGACTGTGGCATTGCACGCAGTGCTTGTCCAGAATCGGCTGGACCAGGATCGCATAGCTGAACGGCTTCGAGCCGTCGGGGCCCGGTTCGATCGCCGACGGCGGCCGCTGGCCCGCCAATGTCACCCCGCGGGTGATCGGGGCGGTGGTGCGATGCTCGTGACAGCCAACGCAGCTGGCATGTTCGCCGGGCTGCAGGTACGTCAGGCTGCGCATCGTCTGCACCGCCATGCCGCGATCGTCCAATGCCTGAAATGCCAGTCCGATTTCGGCGGGAGCGCGGAAATAGGCCGAACCATCCGGCTCGACAGGAACCGTCCCCAGCACCTGCTTGCCGGGCGAAGCGTTGGCCAAGCCCACCCGCGGCGTATTGGCGTGCGGCGTCGTTTTTGGCAGCACTTGCACGATCCGCAAGGCGTGGATGGGCTCCGTGCTGGCGGACAATTGCGGCCAGCTGTCATAGACGTTCTGCATAAAGAACGTGCCTTCGCCGGGCTCCGTCTCCGCCAGCATCGAGGGCAGGGCGGGCGGACGGGGGCGAGCCCGCAACGGCATCGGCCACAGGCTGCCGATGTTCAGATCCCGGTACAGCAGCTCTTTGTTGCCGAAACGATCGACCAGGTAGATGCCGAACATGTTCGCGCGATTCGCATGCGGTTCGCCGATCAGCGGCTCGAAGCTGTACGCGGCCAAAAAGACATCTTCCGACAGCGGATACGGGGTGCGGTAGCAATGACCCGGCCAACGTTTTTCCTCGGGCGACACGGGGGGCCGCTGCGACACGCCCGCCGGGGCATACCAGTGGCCGACCGGCGATTCGCTTTCGGGGAACAAGACATCGGGAGTCAGCCGCGTGATCGGCTCCAGACCGTCGATGCCGCGGGCGACGTCCAGCAGGATAATCGAGCCGGCGGTCATGGCGTGATGGGCCGCGGCGGTGGCCATGACGCGATTCGAGCGGGGCACAGGCCGCGCTTCCCAAACGCCCACGGGGTTCAGCGTGTTGTTGCCGTAGAACGCCCGCACGTCGCTGCCGTCCGGCCGCACGCTCCACAGCTGCTGGTAAAACACCGCATGGCGATCCACGTAATCCCAGCGCGTATAGATCACCCGGCCGTCGTTCAGCACGGCCGGGTCCCATTCGTGGGTTTCGTGAAAGGAAATCAGCCGCACGTCCGAGCCGTCCGCGTTGGCGGTCGCCATCGCATGGACGGGACAAGGCCCGCGGCCACAGCGGTGAAAGCCGCCGCGGCGCGTCGAAAGAAACAGGATCTTTCCGTTGGGCAAGTAGCGCGGCGAGAAATCGTCGTAGGCCTGGTCCGTCAGTTGCCGCAGATCAGAACCGTCGGCGGCCATTTCGTACAGTCGATAGAATTGGCTCTCATTCGTCCGCCAATCAATTGCTCCCGGTTCCGTTTCACAAAACGAGAACAGCACGCGCCGGCCATCCCAGGAGATGTCGGGGGCCATGTAGTTGCCCAGCGGCAAGGCGCCCAATTGCCGGCACCGCATGGACTCGCCCGGCGCATCGAGGACGAAAATGCCGCCGCCAGGCCGCGCGTTTCGGCCCGAATACTGGGTCAGCTGATGACTGAAGCTGCTCGGCACATGCTTGACGAACAATAACGGTCCGACTTGGGCCAGCGGGTTGCGAAAGGCCATCTGCCGCCGCGCCGTGTGGACCCCGCGCCACAGCGATTCCCAATCGGCATCCGGCGTTTCGCTGGCAGCGGACAAGCTTTGGTGCCGCAGACGCAGCTGTTCCCAATCCCCCGACAAATCGCCCAGCGACACGCCGGTGGCCGCCAGATGGCCCATCAGCTGGTCGCCGCGGTCGAGCGTCGTCGCGACGGCCTCCGCCCACGATCGCCCTTCGCGCGATGTGCCGATGCCATCTTGCATCCGCCAATCCCACTCGATCAGTTCCTGTTCCAGAGCCGGCCGCCAAGCGGGTAGTTCGGGCGGCGGAAAGACCTCGGGCGTTTCGGACATCGCCAGCGGCATGTCGAACGTTTGCTCGCCCCAGAGGCAGCGCAGACGACTCCAGCGGACGCCCGTCTCGGCGTCCACGCCGCGCGTCAAAGCTTCGATTTGCGTGTCGCCGTCCGCCCAGGCCTCCGTGGCCAACACCATGGTTTCGCCGTGAGCAATCTGACGGACGACTCTCTTGTCGCCCAGCGAAAGCTCGACTTCGGCCCGCGTTCCGCGAACGACGCTGACCGTGGCCGAAACCCGCATCGGCTCGTTGACGTTCCTGACCGGGATGGCCAACCGAACCTGTTCGCCGCGGTCGGCGCTGACGGTCCACATTCGAGCCGGTTCCAGCCAGGCGACTTGCGGTCCCGTCGAGCGAGCGATCAGCGACATGCCGCCGGCGGCGGTGCGCGACCGCGGCGTCTCGACGCCGTCCAGAGCGACTGCGGCGGTTCCGAAAAAGGGAACTCGCGAATCACGCACCAGACACGCCTCCGCCCAGTTGGCCATATCGCATCCGATGCCGTCGCCGCTGTCACCGGCGATCAGCCTCAGTTCCCGCGCGCCGACGACTGGCACTTCGACTTGTTTCGGCGGGTCGCTGTCGGACAGCGGGCCGGCCTCGAACACCGTCTTCCCGTCGACGGCGATGCGAAACGTCACGCTGCCCCGGTTACCGCCCTGCCATTGGACGCCGATCCAGGTGCGAAACGCCGTGTACTGGCCGCGGAGTTCGATCGCGATTTCGCCGTTGGCATGATGCCCCAGGCCCTTGGCATAGAGCTTCTCGCCGATCTGCATCGGCGAGCCGGTCGCGCCGCTGCGCGCGGCCGCCGTGTTGAGGCCGAAATCGCCCCAGTCCTGCCGGTGGGTCAGCGACACCTCGACCGCTCGATCGCTGATATAATCCACATCTTGAGCGGAAACGGAACTGCCGGTCACGTGCCACGCGAGGCAAAGCGAGGCGATCAGCGTACAGCACGCCAGCAACAACGACTTGCCGGCCCCAAGTGGAAACAACCGCCGCAAGCCTCGGCGCCGTCGGAACACGTTTCGCATGCCAGTCATGACCATTGCACCTTGTCACAGGAAAGAGACCAGTCGTTTCGCGGCAATCCCAGTGTACAACAAATCGCGGAGGAAACCACTCCCTGCGAGACCCCATGCGAACCCGCGCGGAGGTCTTTGATCAGGATCATTTGGCCTTGGAAATACGGCAGACAAGCTCGTCCCGTTCCCTGGTAATGCCAACCAAATACTCCCATTCAACATCCGGTCGTTCCAGCCACCACAGCACCCATCCGTCATCCGAATTGCCTCGCCTTCTGCAAAAAAAGGCTTCATGCCCCTCCGAGTCCTTATGGCCGCTGAGCACTGGACGCATGGTATTCGAGCGTTTGCCGTCCAGAATCATCGCCTGCTTGCTCAGTTCAATAGCATCCTGCTCCGTTAGTCCCTTGTTAGCCGGAAACGCAAAACGGTACTCCGCGGGTCTCTGAAAATGGAGCACCGCCAGTACGATGAAAACCAGAGCTGCAGCGACCAAGAGACCGCAGCCAATCCAGCTCGTGCGACTCGTCATCAGTGGGGTTCCATGAGCAGCAGGGACGAAATGATCTTGAAATCCCGTTCCAGATGAATTATGGCGAAGTGGGCCCAGGCGAGGTCTTGCTCCCAACAGGTCAAGTCTCGGACGGAAGCTCGTTCTTCCGCCCGAGGGGCGTTTCTTCTTGCTGCCCTGCAGCGTCCCCATGAACGCTGCTTCTTTCCATCGACCTTAATCCTTCCCCCGCAACACGCCACCCCACCTGTCCGATCCCGCTCCGCGCGGCCCACCGTTTCCGACCATCAATCCCCGGTCACTTCCTGCAACCACCCTGTCCCAACCGGCCGAATTCTGCAGGCCGCTGACACGCTTCCGCGTGTCCTCGTTGGAGTTCGCGCTTCCGCGTGTCTTTTCCCGCCGACAGAGAGCGGCCAAGCACGCTGAAGCGTGAACTCCAACCCATTGCGGCATGGATTCGCGACACCTGCGAACGAACGAGGAAGTTATTTCTCGCGAGCTGCCTGTCCCAATTTCTTCACGGCCTCCCCGCGCCCGGCCAGGCCGCGGCGCCGAACGAGGCGGCCTGCGGGCTCCGCGGGCGAAGGCGGCCTTCGTCCAGTGTCATCAATTGCGGGTCGACGCCGTACACGCCGCCTGTTTCCGCCGCCGGCAATGCGGGACGACTCGACTGTGGACGGTCCTCGCAGTACCACAGGTTGTCGACGAACACGAAGGTCTCCGCCGCCGTGTGCGGCCCGATGTTGACAGGGATCGCTACGTCGGCCCGGCGAAAGACGACCAGGTTCCGCTCGAAACACCCGTGGCGGCAGGGCGCAAATCCCGGTTCGGTCGTCTCCTGCAAGATTCGCAGCACCCACTTGTCAGGCCGATAGATCGTGTTGTAACGCACCACCGCGCCGTCGACGCCGACGAATGCCAGCGGCGCTTGGCTGCCCACAAAGATGCAGCCCTCGACCGTGATGTCCCGGGCCTCGTACAACGCGCCGCGCGGCCGGAAATAGGTCAGGCCGGTCGAGCCGCCGATGTTCACGGCGCGACTGCCGCCGTCCAGGAACAGGCACCGCCGAATGGCGATCTGCGACGAACCGCCTTTGGTCTGCGGACCGGCGTCTTGCGAGAACCCGGCCTTGCCTCGAAACGTGCAACCGTCGATCACGCCCCGATGACAGCCCACCATGTCGACCGCCTGGCCTCCCCAGCCCTCGATCGTACAGTCGCGGAGCGTGAAATCCACCACCCCGGACAGCTTGATACCATCAAAATTCCCCGCCGGGCCCACGTCGGCAACGTGAATCTTCTCCAGCAGCAGATGGTGCGACGGTGTGTCGAAACTGCCCCCGTCGTCGATGTTGATCCCGTTGGCCCGCTGGCCCCGCGTGGCCAGGTTCCGCAAGACCAGGTGCGCACAATCGCTCAGCTGCCAAGCCGTGGTGCCGCCCTCGAATAACGGCGGCCGTTCCGGATCCGCTCCCTCGATGACGATCGGCCGCTGTGCCGTGCCCTGCAAGTTGGCGACAAACACGCCGGACTGATAACGGCCGGGCGCCAGCCGGATCACCGCTCCCGGCCCGGCCTCGCGCAACGCCGCACGCAGCCCCGCATCGTCCCGCACCTCGATCGCCTCGGCCGCCGACAACACGGCAGACAACCCCAGGAACATTACCACGAACATGATCCATCCAATCCGACTTGCACGCATGCGAGTTCCTCCCTCATTGTCATCCCACCGTCCACCGCTTTACAATCATCCTATGAATCCGCCGACGATCGAACAACTACTGGAATGCAGTCGCAGCATCGGCCGACAACTGCTGGCTGCCCGGCTGACCATCGCCACGGCGGAATCATGCACCGGCGGCTTGCTCGCCAGCACGCTGACCGATATCGCCGGCAGTTCCGAGTATCTGCTGGGCGGCGTGATTTCGTACCACGATTCGGTCAAGCAAGACCTGCTGGGCGTAGGCTGCGACACGCTGGAACGACACGGCGCGGTCAGCCCGGAAACAGCGGCTGCGATGGCTGAAGGAGTGCGGCGGTTGTTGGCCAGTGATCTGGCCGTCGCGGTGACCGGCATTGCCGGGCCGGGGGGCGGTTCCCCGGCCAAGCCGGTCGGCCTGGTCTATCTGCACCTCTCGGCTCTCGGCGTAGAATGGAGCCGGCGATATGTCTGGCCGTACGACCGCACGGGCAACAAACGGGCCACGGTCCAAGCAGCCTTGGCGTTGCTCCAAGACTACTTCCAAACACACGCCGAACGGTCCTTCACGCCCTCGGTCGGTTAGCCGTTGAGCGGGCGTCTCGCCCGCCGGTCACCGGTAACGGCGGCTGGGGACGCGGGGCGTCGTCGCATTTCAGATCGCCGCTGGCGTATTGTGTCCCGTCCAGCAGGAACCGCAACAGCGTGGGGCTGGTGTAGCTTTCGGGAAAGTGACTGGGCGAGCAGTAGAACACCCGCCCCTGGCCGTGCGGCTTGATCCAGGCCACGTAACGGACCATTTCTCCCGCTTCGCCCTGCGGGTCGCGGAGTCCCTCGGTGTCCATGGTCAGCAGCAGACGGAAGTTCTGCTGCTCGTAGGGGCCGCTGAAACAATACGGCTCGTCGCGATGAATGAACGGTTCCCGACCCTGGAAGGCCGCGACCAACGGATGGTCGGCGTCCACCGTGCGGATCGTCACTTCCTGGTTCGGCGGATGGTATCCGGACAGATTCGGACCCTTGTGAGAATTGCAGCGCAAGCAACGGAGTGCCAGATTGTCCGGGCCGGTTTCTCCATGGTGCTGTTGGGCAATGATGTGGTCGATCCAGATGAATGAAAAGGGCCGGGGGCAATACGGTTCGGCACACATGTTGCTGTCGGCAGGCATCCTCGACGCTTGCCGTCGAGTCATTGAGCAAAACTGGCCACGGGAGCAACTCACAGAAAGCAACCTTTGATCCTCGACGCTTGCCGTCGAGTGCTTCAGGTTAATTGGCGGCATCACGGTGTCAGCCATCTATCCTGAATCTCCCGACGGCAAGCGTCGGGGATCACCGTCGTCCGAGGTGAACGCTTGTTTGTGGCCACGTAACCTAAACCACTCGCCGGCAAGCGGCGAGAATGCCCACCTTGGCAAGAATCGTGCCGAACAGGATTGCCCCCGTCCCCTTTGTTTCCCCCGACAACGACTCTGCCAGAACTTTCCAGTTTCCCCGTCCTCGCGATGGGCCCGCATCGCGATCGTCTGGTACAACAACCGCATCCACCACGAGAATCCCAGCGAGTCGTACCCATCGCGCCGGCCAGTTTCTGCAGCTGGTCTTCGATCCACTGCAGGCGATTGAATCGTAATTCTTCCCCGTGACCGCATCGTCTCCCAGCAGAAAACACCGCCTGACCACGCGATTCATGACATGCACGACCGCGATCTCGTCGGCGGCAAACAACTCGACCCTCGCCAAGCGTGCCATCGCTGACCTCCTCAATCACCGCAACCGGCCAACCGA
>Ga0351926_1011_pt1 | contig 30938 bp, 25 predicted proteins | sample BONcelT113001D10_FD_206837 | JGI IMG/M metagenome (GOLD analysis project Ga0351926, IMG submission 206837) | Enriched cells from coal bed in the Powder River Basin, Montana, United States - BONCAT cells T11 rep2 HSBNCT.T11.300.1.D10 ...
GAGCCGAAGGTCGTCAGGGGCTGCCTTGCCCTCCAGGATCGCGGAATGGATGCGGTCATCGTGAACTGTGCCATGGATCCGGGGGTGGAGGAAGCTGCCAGGCTATGCCGGATCCCGGTCTACGGAGCGGGCTCGTCCGCGGCCTGCCTGGCCAGGGCGACATCGCGCCCCGTCGGCATCCTTGGACTGATTGACGAGGTCCCCCCCTGCATGGAAAGGGTCCTTTCCGGGAGAATTGTCGCCTCGGCATCCCCGGAAGGCGTGGAAAACGTTCTCGACCTCTGGGGTGAAACGGGCAAAGCCGTGACGGTTAAAGCTGCAGAAAGCCTGGTTTCAGCCGGGGCTGGGGCGATCGTCCTGGCCTGCACCGGCATGACCCCAATGGGCGTTGCCCATTGCTTGAGGCAGGCCACGGGCCTTCCCGTGTTCGACCCGCTGGTTTCCGCGGTGACCCTGGCCTTGCTTCTCCTGAAAGGCGAACTTGAAGGAAAGACGGAAGAATTCAGGAGTTTATCCGGGTTCACGGGGAAAGGAGCATAAAAAATGCCGACGTTCGAGCTTTCATCCAGGCATGACCTGGAGGATTTCGTCCGCGGGGTGGTTTTTCTTGGAGTTGGCGGCGGCGGCAGGGGCGAGGACGGCCTGGCTCACCTGGTGACGGCCGCGGAGGAAGGCATAACCCTCCGTTTTACCGACCTCTCGGAAATTCCCGATGAGGAATGGCTTTGCGTCGTTTACGGGATGGGCTCTATCGCTCCGGCGGAACCTTCCCGGGAAAAACCGTATGGCCTCGATGCCAAGATCGTCCGGAGGCCTATGGTGGCAGCAGTCAAGGCGTTGGAAGAATACGCGAAGGTGAAGATCGGGGCGGTGGCGATTTTTGAACCAGGGGGAGCAAATTCCCCGAAAGCCCTGGAGGCGGGGATGAGGCACGGATCCGTCGTCCCCGACGGGGATTTCTGCGGAAGGGCCGTGCCCGAAATGCACCAGACGCTGGCAGGGATAAGGGGGATCGCCCCGTTTCCCATCGCGATCTGCGATGACTGGGGGCACCGAATTTTTCTCGTCAACGCGCCGACCCTCCATTCCGCCGAGGCGATAGGGAAGACCATCAGCGTGATCACGAAGGCCCCGGATCCCCTGGCGACCTGCGCGCACGCGGCCTACCTGATGAAGGTTTCCCTGGCAAAGGAAGTCATGGTCGGAGGAACCATGAGCCTGGCCCTGAAAATCGGCCGTGCGGTCCGAGCGGCTCGTGAAGAGGGTAAGGATCCTGTCGTTGCGATAACGGAAGCGTCCGGCGGGAAAACGCTTTTCCGCGGCAAGGTCGCCAGAGTCGACTGGGAAAGCTCCAAGGGCTACATGTCGGGCACAACCTGGATCGAGGGCCCGGACGGTGCAGCGTACTCCGTTTGGTTCAAGAACGAGAACCACCTGGCCCGCAGGGGGGAAAAAGCCGTCTGCATGAGCCCGGACCTGATCCATGTCGTGGATTCCCTTACAGGCGAGCCGATCACGAACACGAAAATGGCGGCCGGGATGGATGTCTCCGTGATCGGGACCCCGAACAAGCCTTTCCGTAACGGCCCGGGCATCGACTGCCTCAGCCCGGCCTATTTCGGTTTCGACCAGCCTTACGTTCCCTTCGAAAACATTTAGGGAAAGGTGCGGGACATGAGCCCGGGAGCAAACAGGGAAGAAAAGATCACAGAGATGCACGCGATCATAGATCGTGATTTCGATTCGCTCGTCGAGGACCTTCGCGGGAACATGGCGATTCCCAGCGTCCTGGACGAAACGGTTTCGACAGCCGAACATCCCTTTGGGCCAAGGCTCACAGAGGCCCTCGAGGATTTTCTCCGGCGGGGGAAGACCTTGGGTTTCCAATCCAAGAACCTCGAGAACTCCGTGGGTTTCCTGGAAATGGGAGAAGGGAAGGAACTTCTCGGGATTCTCTGCCACCTCGACGTGATGCCGGCAGGAGAAAGAAATCTCTGGGCCTGCGATCCTTTCGCCGGGGAGTTGCGCGATGGTAGGCTGTACGGACGGGGAACCATAGACGACAAGGGACCTGCCATGGCAAGCCTTTATGCCATGAAAGCGGTTCGGGAGGCGGGAATTCCCATCCCGAAAAGAGTCAGGCTTATCGTGGGGCTGGACGAGGAGAGCGGGTCACGCTGCATGCGGCGATACCTCGAGAGCGAGGAAATTCCCTCGTCCTCGTTTTCGCCGGATGCGGCCTTCCCGGTCGTCAACGCGGAAAAAGGAATCCTGAGAGTGCGCATGGATCGGGAATTCACTGAGTCCCGTGAGGAAACCCGTTTGGTAAGGATCGTTGCTGGGGACAGGTTGAACACGGTTCCCAGCGTGGCACTTGCTACTTTTTCCGGGATTTCCGAAAAACAATTGGCGGCGTGCATCGGGATTCGTGAGGGGGTGCAGGTTGAACCGGCGGGAGACTTGGTTGTCGTGCGATCTCTTGGGAAAGCCGCCCATGCAATGGAGCCATGGAAAGGGAAAAACGCCCTGCTTGCCTTGCTGGAGGTTCTGAGAGACATCCCTTATGGACCGAGCCAGGTCAAGGAGACGATGAATCGCCTGGCAGTTCTCCTCGGCGTGGAATTCGATGGACGCTCTCTTGGTATCGCTGCCAGTGACGAAGTTTCCGGGGTCCTCTCCTGTAACCCGGCTTACATGCGGTTTGAGGAGAACTCCTTCAGCCTGAGGTTCGACATCCGCTATCCCGTGAAAGCCGACTCCGAACGGCTGATCGGCCAGTTGAACAATGTCGCTGAAAGCTTGGGATGCGAGTTTTCGGTCATCACTCATAAGCCCCCCCTTTTCGTGGAAAAGGAATCGCCGCTGGTGTCGTCGCTTTTAAAGGCCTACGAGGAAGTCACGGGTGAAAAAGGGGAGGCCCTGGGTTTTGGCGGAGGGACTTATTGCCGGTACTTTCCCAACTCCGTATCCTTCGGCCCTGTCTTCCCCGGCGAGGAAGAGACAGCACACCGGGCAAACGAATATGTAACCCTGGAATCCCTGAGGAAGATGACACAGATTTTCGCGAACGCGATCGTTCTTTTGTCGAAAGAAGAAGGCGAATAGAAACGCACAGCGTAGTCGCGATGACGAAAGGCCGCCGTCCCGTGAAACGGAAGGCGGCCTTTTTTCTCGACCCAGCCGAAGCACCTGTGGCCACGGGCGCCTGTACTGCTACGCGGGGAGGTTGTAGGGGGCGCTGCTTTTGGAGGCTTTTCTCTTAATCTGTTCGGTGTAATAAAACTCAACAATCTTGGAGAGAATTCTTTAAGGACGATTTCCTGACCCAGGGTTCGGGAAATCGCCCTTTTTTTGTGCCGACGTATGTTGTCGCTATGTGTTAATAGGATAGAAAAAATTCTGGGTGCTCTAGTCTCAGCCAACCGTTTCCTTCTTGAGATTATGGCCACACCTAAAAATCAGGGAAACCCTGATTGTTAATTCCACAATATAGGCGCATGATTCCCGAGGTGGAAACAATCGACTTACGAGAGGAGGGATTTCTTTGAATGGCAGAACCGTTGAGGAAAATCTCCAATACGCCATATCTCTTGAAATCGCCGGGCCAATGGCGATGTGGACTGACCCGGCTTCAGGAAGTACTCCAACCTCTTATCCAGCTCCGACCTGGAGTGCCGTGAAGGGAATTTTCGAATCGGTCCTTTACCTGAAATCGAGTCAGGTCATCCCGATCCGCGTCGAGATCATGGAACCGGTCCAATACCAGAATTTCGTGCAGAACTACGGCGGGCCGCTCCGCAAGAGCAACCAGATTTTGGGCGGAGATTCCTTCCAGATCCGGATGAACGCCCTGCGTAGCGTCTGTTACCGCCTTTACGCGGTCCCCGTGGGGGTTCCCGAGAACTACCCCTCTGAAAGGGTCACCACAACCAACGGGGCCCACCAGTTCAAGGTGCGTTTCGAGAGGCGCCTCTGCCGTGGGCAGTGCTTCTCCACTCCCTGCCTGGGCCTGAAGGATTTTCCAGCCTCCTACTGGGGGCCTGTCCGGAGCTCTCTGGAGAGACCCGCGGACGTTAACATGGTCATCCCCTCCATGCTCGTGACCCCATTTCGTGATATCGCGGGCCAGGGGGGCTTCGATCCCGTCTTCACCCAGAATGTGGAGATTTTTCACGGAACGCTGGATTACCGGTTCGACGGATCGGTGATCCGAGAATTCCAGCCCCGGGAAGGTGAAGAAGAATGTTGAACGTCCTCTGGGATCTCGCGGAATCGCTTCGTAAGGGAAACGTCCGCATGGCATCAGTCCGGTGCGAATACACCCTGTCGCCGGCGAAGCCGGGGATCCGGGTATTTCTGGACTCGGATGGGCGGGTCACCGACATGGCGATTATACCGAAAGAAGCCGCCGGCACGATTCGCCACTGGCAGCCCTCGCCCCACGAGGCCTTCCCCTCGGGAAACGTCGCTTCCATCTGCCTCGGTTCCAGCGAAGAGGGGTGGATGAAGGGTTGGGAAAAGAAGCTCAAGGAGGCGCCGGCCGGGAATGCAGAAGAGTTCTTCAAGGCCCTGGAGGAAACGGGCTTCAAGACCGACCCCAAATCAAAGGAGAGGGATGGGGCTGGCTCGTTGCCGGGGCCTGCCGCACCCGACATGAGGATTCTCCTGGCCCCGTTTCTGAGAGGAGCGGGCTCTTTCCGGAAGAAGACGGCCACTGTGACCGACAATCCTGCATTGGCCTCAGTCCTGGCTGTAGCCGACCGGCTGGACCATGCCCTCGAATCTGGAAGGCTCTACGAAGACCTGAAGCGGGCCTTCATTGCCCTTTGCGAGTCGGATCTCGAATCAGGGATGGTCGCTCTGCCCCTCTTCTCCGGTAAGGGAGACAAAGGGGCCTCCAAAGTCTCGGTCTTCTTCGACCTGGACGTCGGCGAAGTCGTGGCCTCCCCTTATGTCGGAATTGTACAGGAAGAGCTTGGAAGGGCGCTCCTTTCGTGTGGCGGTAGCGCTTCCCAAGGCACCGGAAAGCCGGACGCCTACGGGCTCACTGCTACGGGCTGCGACGAAATCCTTGGGAAGGCGAACCTGGGGGTACTTGGGCCCCGGATTCTTTACAGCCTCAACCCGGATCTCCCCGCACTGGGTCGTTATAAACAGATCGGCGATTCAGCCTTCTGCATAGGCGGAGGAACGCGCCAGAGAATCAAGGATGCGGTGGAATGGATTGTGGATCGGGATCGCGAGGGGAAGACCTGGGCCCGGGTACAGAAGTTTTGCGGCTACGACAACGGGATCCTGTGCGCCTACGTCGAAGATCCCGGGTCCGGTTTCATGGGCGAGTCACTCGCGAATCCGACCGTCCGGTTCCTGTGCGCCGCCAAATCCGACGACGATGACGATGCCGCTCCTGCTGAGGAAACTTCGGATTCCGCGAACCTTCCGGATGGAGAGGTTTTTCAAACCGTAAGGACCCACCCGGTGATCACCGCCCTGAAGGGGGTCGTGGAGGGGCACCCGGCGGCGCGAATCCGGACCTTCGTCCTAGCCAACGTGGATCCGGGCCGCACCCGCGCGATGGTGGAACGCTCCATCCCCGGGAGCGAGTTCATCGCCGCGGCGGAGCGCTGGCAGGAAGGCGCCGCCAATATCCCGAGCCTGATGCCCAGGATCCCCCTGGTCCTCAGCAAAAGCTTCAAGACCAGGACAGGAGGACTGGAACCCAGGCCGTCGGAAGTCACGTGCCTCCTGGACCAGAGGTGGCTCCGCGACGGGCTCGATTGGTCGATGGACAGCGGATCCGCCTTCGCGGACGGAATCGACCTGCTTCTGGGAAGAGCTCCCGTGGCGAGGCTGCTCCATTTGGCGGTGGAAAACGGCAGTGGACTTCTGGCGGAATGGGGCCGGGTCGTCCATCTCGAAGGGCCCGTGGCCGCTTACGACTTCCTCAAGGCCCCGGTCGGCAAACCGAACAAACCGAAGAAAATGGGCTTTAACCGGACCGAGTGGCTGGTCAAGTTCCCGGCCCTCCTCGGAATTCTGCTCGCCGCCTCAGGGCGGAGAAAGGAGACCTACATGAAAGACGCGCCGTACCTCATCGGACAGCTCCTGGCGGCGGCAGACCGCCTGCACGAACGCTACTGCCGCCGGGATGACCCCAAGGCAGGCCTTCCCTCGAAACTACTAGGGAATTCCCTGGTGGTCACGGCCGGCCGGAACCCCCAAAGGGCGCTGGCCATGCTTCAGGAACGCTTCCCCATCTACAGGGCCTGGGCGGACGGGGCGGGCGACGGATTGGGCCTGTGGGCCGCGAACCGTTTCGGCGAAGCAGCAGAGAAACTGGTGGGAATCGGTATTCCGGCTTCCATGACCGATGCGGACCGCGCGGAGCTCCTTTTGGGCTACGCCGCGGGGATCAACGGGAAAAAGGCCGCGAGCACCACCGAATCCAAAGAGGAGGCGAACGCTAATGAAGAAGACCATGACTGACGGCACGTTGAACCGCGGGACCGGACTCCTGGTGGTCGAGGCCAGGCTGTCGAACATCAACGGCGACCCCGACATGAACAACGATCCCCGGATGGACAGCAACGGGATCGGCCTGGTTTCCCCCGTCTCCATCCACCGGAAGCTCCGCAACCTGGTGGGGAGCAAAGGCAACCACTGGAACAAAGCTAAGGCCTGTCTGGGCCTCGATGCCCGACGTTTCGACATCCTTGAGACCCGCGGGCGCGACCGTAGCACGATCGTCGACCTCCTAAACGGGGAAAACGGGAAGGACCTTGCCCTGGGCCAATACTGGGACGCCCGGCTGTTCGGCTGCACGTTTCTTGACGAGAAGGTCAAGGAAGGCGGGGGCTTTATACGCAGCGGCGTCCTGCACTTCGGTTGCGGCGAGTCGGTCCGGCCCCTGGAGGTCGAGCGCCTGACCCTCACCAACCACGCAGGGGTCGAGGACAAAAAGGACCGGGGCATGGCCCCGAACGCCTACCGGGTCGCACGGCACGCCCTCTACGCGGTGCCCTTCTTCGTCGATCCCTCCCGGGCAGAAGAGACGAAATGCCAGGCCGAGGACGTCGAGCTCGCCCTGAACCTCATGCCCTTCATCTTTACCTCCAGCCAGAGCCTTCTCAGGAGTCAGGTCTTCATCCAGCACGCCTGGTACGTGGAACACCAGTCGCCCATCGGGTCCTGTCCGGACCACTTGATCCTGGATGCCCTGAAGCCTTTCTGGAAGGTGCAGGCCAGCGAGACACCCGCCCTTGGTGACTATGAGATTCCCTCTGACCTTCCCGAACCGCTCAAGGTCCGCGTAAGGTCGGTCGAAGACCTCATGGGGCGGATGTAAATCCGCCCCTTTGCAGAACGGAGCTAGTCTATGAACGATGCTGCCAGGACTCCCCGAAAACCGGGTGATTTGTCTCAGCCCTATGCTCTACACGTCCGGAACGTGACGGAGGGGGCCCTGGCGCGCCTGCGCGATACCGGAAACAAAAGCGCCACGGAAGAGGAGCGGCTACGCTTGGCTGCCCTTTTCCATGACCTGGGCAAGCTCATGGACGAAAACCAGGCGGTCCTTTCTTCAGGAAAACGCTTGGACAGTTTGCCGTTACCCCACGAAGAAGCCTCCGTGGCAGCACTCCTGGCCAGCGGGAAAAACAACCCCTTACCAGCCATTCTGGCCTGGGGGCATCACCGGGGGTTACCCGACATCCCGGCCGAAGCCGGAGACGACAATCCCCTCCGCCGCAAGTGCGATCTTGCCTTGCGGACCCGGATCGATAGGGAACTGTCCGCACTTCTGGCCCGTCACGAGGCAAACGGACTTCCCGGGCTCAAGTGTTTTTCCTCCGACACTTCCCACAAGCAGGTTTCCCTCCGGATCCTCTTGTCCTGCCTCGTGGACGCGGACCGAACGGACGCGGCCGAATGGGATTTCGGTCCTGCCACTGTTTCCGCCCCCGAACTCCGGGCCGGAGAGAGGCTCGCCCTGCTGGAGAAAAGGATCGCCAGCCTGAACGCAGCGGCGGAAGACGACCTGGAAGCGATTGAGCGCAACCGCCTCCGGAACAGCCTTTTCCACGCCGCGGAAAATTCCGGGAATCCGGGGATCGCCTGTCTCTCCGCCCCGGTCGGAAGCGGCAAGACCTACGCAGTGACGGCCCACCTGCTCTCCGTCGCCCAGAAGGACGAACTCCGTCGGATTTTCGTCGTGGCTCCCTTCACAAACCTTATCGACCAGACGGTGAGGGATCTACGCGAGGTCCTGACTCTGCCCGGGGAGGATCCGGAGGAGGTCGTGGCGGCCTGCCATCACCGGTTGGAATTCGACGATCCGGCCTTGCAGCGCTATTCCTCGGACTGGCGGGCTCCCATCGTCGTCACGACGGCCGTGAATTTCTTCGAGACGATGGCCGCGGCGAATGCGACGAGCCTTCGGAAGTTCCACCAGGTGCCGCGGTCGGGGATTTTCGTTGACGAGGCCCACGCAGCCATGCCGGTCTGGTACTGGAAGCAGGCCTGGTCGTGGATCAAGGTGCTGGCAAAAGACTGGGGTTGCCGGTTCGTCCTGGGTTCGGGAACCCTCGTTCGCTTCTGGGAAATGACAGCCCTCGGCCTCAAGGTGCCCGAATGCGGGGTTCCGGAGCTGGCTCCCGAAGAAGTCCGCGAAGCCCTCCGCCACTACGAGGCTGGCCGAATTGAGGTGCATTCCCGCAGCGAACTTATGGGCGAGGAAGACTTTGCGGAGTGGGCATTGGGTCTCCCGCGGCCGTCCATTTTCGTTTTCAATACGGTCAACAACGCCGCAAGGGCCGCCTTCGGGTTTCGAGAGAAGCTTGGAGCCGGTCAGGTGGAACACCTCTCGACGGCGTTGGCACCGAAGGATAGGGGAGTCACCATTGAGCGGGTTAAGACCCGGCTCAAGAACCCTTCGGATCGGGACTGGATCCTCTGCGCTACAAGCTGCGTGGAAGCGGGGCTGGACTTTTCCTTCAGAGGCGGAGGGAGAGAGGCGGCAAGCCTTGCCAGCCTCTTTCAGACGGATGGTCGAATCAGCCGGAACGGGGAATATGGCCGCGATGCGAAAATCTGGAACTTCTCGCTGAAGCGCATGGGTGCCGAAAACGGCTTTTCTTCCAACCCCGGTTTTGAGGAATCAATAAAGGTCCTCGAAAGAATGCTGAAAAGCGGCAGGGTTTCCCCCGACCTGGCCACTCGGGCGATCGAAGAGGAACTGGCGCAGTCGGTTGGCCAAAGCTCGGCAAGGAAACTCATCGAGGGCGTCGTGAAGAGCGAATCCGCCGAGCAGTACCCGGAAGTCGAGAAGCTTTTTCGCCTCATCAGGACACGCAGCCTCACAGTCATCGTGGATCCCGGACTGCTCGACAGGTTGGAGCGGAGAGAATGGATCCTTCCCAGGGAAATCCAGCAGGGGTCCGTTTCCATTTTTGCAGGGGAAGAGTCGGAAGTGAACTCTCAGGGTGATTCGGGCCCGGTCTTTCCCAAGCGATTCAAAGGTTTTCTGAAGCCACTGAAGTTCGGAAAAGAGCAGGGAATTTTCACTTGGAGCGGGCTATACGATCCATTCTTAGGTTATATGGCTCAGCTATTGGCTTCGAAAAATCCAGAAACTCTTCTTGTGTAAGGGAAGGAGTAAAAGGAACCCGCATGTTCTCCGAAGACGACTTTCTCCCGATCTCTGCACTTCAACACCTAGCCTTCTGTGAAAGACAGTTGGCGCTCATCCACCTTGAGCAGGCATGGAGTGAAAATGCGTTGACGGCAGAAGGCCGCATTCTCCACGAAAAGACCCATGAAGAAAACAACGAAAGCCGGGGGGATATCCGGATTGTCCGTTCCCTCCGGCTTCACTCTTTCCGCATCGGCCTGGTCGGGCAGGCGGACGTGGTTGAGTTTCCCACTGGCAGCCTCGCCGGCTTTCCGCCGAAAATCGTCGAATACAAGCATGGAAAACCCAAGGCGATCGATTGCGATGAAGTGCAGCTTTGCGCCCAGGCGATGTGCCTCGAGGAAATGATGGGTTTGCACATGGATGAGGCTGAGCTTTTTTACGGAAAACCACGAAGACGCCATCTCGTCGTGCTGTCGGAAGAACTCAGGGAAAGAACGGAAACCTTGGCTTTCAGGCTTCATGACCTTATGGAAGCCGCATTGACTCCTCCGGCAGTCTGGAGCAAACGGTGCGAGAGCTGTTCCCTGATTGAAATCTGCCTGCCCGGAATCGCCAAGGGTAAGAAAAGCGCCGTGAGGTACCTGAGATCATTGATTCTTTCCTCCCTGGCTGGAGAGTCAGGCGATGACGGGGGTGATAGCGCTGAAACACCTTCTTAACACCCTTTATGTCCTGACACAGGGATCGTATCTCTCCAGGGATGGCGAAACCGTGCTGGTGCGAGTCGGGGAGGAGACGAAGGTCAGGGTCCCGATTCACACCTTGGCGGGAATTATCTGTTTCGGTCAGGTTTCGTGCAGCCCTTTCCTGATGGGATTGTGCGGGGAACGGGGCGTTACCCTTTCTTTTTTGACTGCGCACGGCCGGTTTCTTGCGAGGGTTCACGGCCCGGTTTCGGGGAATGTTCTCCTTCGGAGGGAGCAGTACCGCCGAGCGGATGATCCGGAAAAAAGCCTTTCGATCGCCAAGTCGATCGTGATCGGGAAAATCGTGAATAGCCGAACGGCCCTATTACGAGCCGCCAGGGAAAACGAAGGGGGTGACTCCGAAACTCTCTCTCTTGCATCGGGTCGTCTGGCGGAAATCCTGCGTAACCTTGAACCGACGGCTGATCTGGACACGCTGAGGGGAATCGAAGGGGATGCGGCAAGAGCCTATTTTTCGGTTTTCGATGCCTTCATTTGTGCGCAAAAAGAGGATTTCTTTTTCCGGGAACGAACTCGACGGCCTCCCCTGGACGCGATGAATGCCCTCCTTTCGTTTTTCTATACCCTCTTGGTTCACGACACCGCTGCGGCGCTGGAGTCGGTTGGTCTCGATCCTGCCGTGGGTTATCTTCACGCAGCCCGTCCGGGAAGGCCTAGCTTGGCCCTTGACCTTATGGAGGAGTTCAGGCCGTTTATCGCGGACCGCTTGGCGTTGTCTTTAGTCAATCGAAGACAGGTCAAGGGAAACGGATTCAAGAAAACGGAATCAGGGGCTGTTTTGATGGATGACGAAACGCGGAAAGAAGTCCTGGTTGCTTACCAGAAGAGAAAACAGGAAGAGATCTCGCATCCCTTTATTGGGGAAAAGATCCCCGTGGGCTTGATACCCTATGTCCAATCCTTGCTGTTGGCCCGTCATCTCCGGGGTGACCTGGATGCATACCCGCCATTCCGCTGGAAGTAGGTGAAGGTAGCGATGATGGTCCTGGTCACTTACGACGTGAATACGGTTTCCGAGGGCGGGTCAAGGCGATTGAGGCGCGTTGCGAAAATATGCCAGAATTATGGACAGAGAGTGCAAAACTCAGTCTTTGAATGTCTTGTCGATCCTGCTCAATGGACCAGCCTGAGGCATCGTCTTATGGGGATATTCGACCCTGAAAAGGACAGTCTGCGGTTCTATTTTCTTGGGGCGAACTGGAAAAACCGCGTTGAGCACCAGGGAGCAAAGGCATCTTATGATCCGGAGGGGCCTCTGGTACTTTAAAGAGGATCTTTGCGCGGACCATAAGCGAACATGAAAATATTGGGAGTTTCGCGAACAAGGGGGAATCATTCGGGTTAAAAGGATCGCCAAAAAGGTAAAGATAGAAAGAAGTCCAAGAAAGAAGTTTCTATAGTCAGTACGCGAAACAAGGGCAAAGATACGTTGAAAGCAGTGACTTTGAAGAAGTCAGCGTCGCCTCCCGCGCGGAGGCGTGGATTGAAACACCCTTAGGGACAGCTTTTACTTTATCCTCATAAGGTCGCCTCCCGCGCGGAGGCGTGGATTGAAACGCACAGTTGCCGGAAGGTTGAGTATCAGGAGAAGTCGCCTCCCGCGCGGAGGCGTGGATTGAAACAAGACCTTCCGGGCCTCGTCGATGGCCTCGTCAAGTCGCCTCCCGCGCGGAGGCGTGGATTGAAACTCCGGCGGGAATCCTGCGAGTGCCAACTAGGGGCCGTCGCCTCCCGCGCGGAGGCGTGGATTGAAACTCGCCCCGCTCCAGCAGAATTTTTTTGTCCTGGAGTCGCCTCCCGCGCGGAGGCGTGGATTGAAACGCCCCCTTCAGTTTGTCCTTAATCCTGCGGAGGTGTCGCCTCCCGCGCGGAGGCGTGGATTGAAACTTAAATGATGTCTATCCACACGACTATCTAATTAGTCGCCTCCCGCGCGGAGGCGTGGATTGAAACTTTTTGTGCATCCAACAATGCTACCTCTGCATTAAGTCGCCTCCCGCGCGGAGGCGTGGATTGAAACAAGAGCTGGCGATGAAGGTCAGGAGGATGACCGGGTCGCCTCCCGCGCGGAGGCGTGGATTGAAACGTCGTCCCCGAATCGGGCCACGTCCACGCCCAACGTCGCCTCCCGCGCGGAGGCGTGGATTGAAACGAGAATTGATGTACCATAACCGACTTACCCATTAAGTCGCCTCCCGCGCGGAGGCGTGGATTGAAACTCTTTGTGCATCCAACAATGCTACCTCTGCATTAAGTCGCCTCCCGCGCGGAGGCGTGGATTGAAACCTCGTCATGGTGGCTGCGCCGAAAGAGGCGGTTGTCGCCTCCCGCGCGGAGGCGTGGATTGAAACGCCGGATGGCTGGCCCTGCTTTACGGGATGCTCCTGGTCGCCTCCCGCGCGGAGGCGTGGATTGAAACATGAGATCGCCTACAACGGCCCCCTGATCGACAGGTCGCCTCCCGCGCGGAGGCGTGGATTGAAACCCGGAGTCTCCTTTCGAGCTTCCGGTTGCCCCGCGTCGCCTCCCGCGCGGAGGCGTGGATTGAAACACGAACTGGCCGATCGGAACGTCCGACTTGTGAGTCGCCTCCCGCGCGGAGGCGTGGATTGAAACATCCTTGATCCCTGAGCCTGTCGGAGCGCCTTGGGTCGCCTCCGGCGCGGAGGCGTGGATTGAAACTTCTGCTTCTGGATGATCCTCGCGGAAGGCGTAGTCGCCTCCCGCGCGGAGGCGTGGATTGAAACAGATAGTTGTACGCCTCAGTCATTTCATCCAATTGTCGCCTCCCGCGCGGAGGCGTGGATTGAAACACGGGGCCGCCGGGTTCGCAATCCAGGCGGCCTTGTCGCCTGCCGCGCGGAGGCGTGGATTGAAACCCTTTTTTGTGACGTAGAGGCCTGTGTCCTCAGTCGCCTCCCGCGCGGAGGCGTGGATTGAAACGTCACACAGGGGGTCCACGTTCATCAGTTGATGTCGCCTCCCGCGCGGAGGCGTGGATTGAAACCCATCGTTCCATCCCGTGTTGTAGTGCGCCCCTTGTCGCCTCCCGCGCGGAGGCGTGGATTGAAACGGAGAGGCGCTGGAGCTCCTCCGGGGTGGTTTCGTCGCCTCCCGCGCGGAGGCGTGGATTGAAACGATACTGGTGCTGGTTGTTTCGTTACTGTTGTTCGTCGCCTCCCGCGCGGAGGCGTGGATTGAAACGATGAATGAAGCCTTTAGCCTTGCCTTGTAATCCTCGTCGCCTCCCGCGCGGAGGCGTGGATTGAAACTTCGTATACGCAGGACATCTGCCAAAGTTCATTCGTCGCCTCCCACGCGGAGGCGTGGATTGAAACCTTGTGGTCAGTGTATTGGCTGTCGTTTGGAGCGTCGCCTGTCATGCGCGGGCGTGGATTGAAACATGCAGGACGTGATCGATTTCGGGATCTTCCTGGTCGCGGCTCATGTGCTTATTGAAACCGGGATCTTTACCGAGGCGTGGTTGACCCCCCCCTAGTCGCGATAGAAGGCATACAGCTGCGGGGAAATGGGTGTCTCCTTAGAGCAAGAGTCTGGGTGTCCTTTAAACGATCTCTAATCGGGGGGAAATGCAAAGGGGAATATCTTCGTTTAACATTTATTTCGGTAAAAACCATCTTGGGGAGTGATCGTTCGTGCTGATCGATATGGCGATCTACGGATTGTTTTATTTCGTCTTCTGCAAATTCTTCCTGCGTGAGGAAATGAACGACAGGACGACGGGCTTCATCATCGCAATTGCTGCCGCCTTCGTCACGCCGATAAAACTTCCGGCCTCGGAATCGCCTTCGATGGTTGCAGTGGCGGGTTTCCAGGCCTTGTTTGTCTTTATTCGGTTTTTTATCTTGTTGGCCGGGACTCGCTTTTTCATCAAAACGGCAAACAAGTACAATACAGCCGCAGTACCGGTAGGCTGGCCCGTGGCCTTTAAGATTGCGGGTTCAACCGTTGTAGCCGCATTTCTAGCGAACCTGGCCCTGATTCCTTTCCTGCAAACCTTTTCTCAATAAGGCCCGTTCCTACACCTTCGCAAACGGGCAGACCCTGATGCAGACCCCGCAGATGTCCTTTCCCACTTCGGTCTTGAATTCCCCCAGCTTTGCAGCGCAGGCGGCCAGGTCCAGGCATTCTTCGCGGGTGGCGGGGTAGGGTTTCGCGATCACGCCCTTGATGGCCCCGGCAGGGCAGGCGTCGGTGCAATTCGTGCAGGTCCCACAGTCGCGGTCCAGGGGAGCGTCGGCCTCCAGCTCGAGGTCGGTCAGCACCGTGGCAAACCGCAGGCGGGGTCCGTATTCGGGGTTCACGAGCAGGATGTTCTTGCCGATCCAGCCCAGGCCCGCCAAACGGGCGACGGCCTTGTGGGAGAGGTTGCCCCGGTGGACGTTCCTGTCGAGGGTATGGGAGGCCGGGATCGCCAGGGCCTTTCCACCAGCGGCCTCCAGCAGGCTTGCGGTGCGCATCGCCAGGTCGTCCAGCAGTCGGTTCACCGTTTCGTAGGCGTGCAGGTACAGCGGGTTCGGGCCGGTGTGAACCTCCGCGAGCGCTCCCTTCGGGATGGGGATGCCCATGCTGACACCCCGCCTGTAGCCCTCCATCAGGTTTTCCGGCAGGGTCGGGTAGCCGGACAACTCTTCCAGGTCTGCCACCCCGGCCACCGCCGCGCCCTGCGAAACCAGCCAACGCTTCAATTCCGTCGAATTCATGCTTTTCCCTCCGTCTCTGCTATCTCAGGGTTTCCCGTGTTTTGCAGCCGTTTCGCCCGCCAGGCCCAGGACCTTGTTTCTTAGCTCTACGGGTTCCAGCACCTCGGCAAAGGGGGCGCTGGCCATCACCCACCGGGCGACTTCGTCCAGGTCCGGGACTTTTGCGGACAGGCGCAGCGTTCCGCCAGGTTCCCGGACCAGGGACTGGGAAACGTGCCAGGGGGTTTCGGCCACCACGTCGGCCAGGGGGGGCCTCACCCGGACCGTCACGTCGTGGCACGGTTCGCCGGGGCAGGCGTACCAGGCGCTTTGCGCGAAAGTCGCAACCCCGGTTTCGGGCGGCGGCATGTCCATCGGGCGTTCTTCCATGACGACCTGGGCGATGCGGGAGATGCGGAACGTGCGGGCTTCTCCGCAGTAAGGGTTTCCTGCCCAGAGGTACCAGGAGTGGGCCCGGAAGAAGACGCCCCAGGGGGAGAGCTCATAATTTTTCACGACCCCGTCCCCGTAGGGGGAGCGGTAGCGGATCCGGATGGCTTTGGATTCCCGGATGGCGTTGAGGCAGGTTTCGAAAGCCTTTGGATCCATGGAGGAAACGGGCAGGGCCACGACCGCCGACTGCCCCAGGCGCTCCCCGTGGTCGGAGAGGCCCGCGGGGAGGTAGAAACGCACCTTCCCCCAGAGGGATTCGCACTCCTCCTTCAGGTGGGGCAAAAAGTGCGAGGTCATACCCAGCCCTGCGGCAAAGGCCGTGACTTCACGCTCGGTGAGGTCGAACAGGGCCAGGAACCGCCCTATGCCCTGGAGCCGGTAGCCCCTCCTGTGGCGGTCGTATTCGATCTCGACCCCGTACTGGTCCCGCAGGTAGGCCAGGTCTCGTTCCAGGGTGCGTCCCTGGGTGTACTCCAGCCGGGCCATCAGTTCCTTTTTCGGAAGGGTCCCGTGCGTCGACAGTTCCTGGACGAGATCGTTGAGCCGGGCGATGCGGATCGAACTGAGATCCTTGGGCATGCGTTCCCTCCTCTTTTTGGAAAGGCCTGCCCTTCATTATAAAACGGTTCTGGGGTAATGGTCCCCGAAACGGTCGAGGATACGGGCCATTTCGCCGGGAAGGAGGGCGCGAACCCTTTCCGCCAGCTCGAACGGGACCCCTCCGTAGAAGGCCTCGGCCACGGCCCCGGCGATGCAGGCCTGGGTGTCCGAGTCTCCCCCGAGGGAAACCGCCTTGCGGAGGGCGTCCTCGAACCCGGTCGATTCGAGAAAGGCGGTGAGGGCTTCCGGAACGCTTCCCTGGCAGGTCGGGTCGAACGCGTAGCCGGGCCGGATCTCGTCCAGGGTCCGGCTCATGTCGTAGCCGAAGCGGGTCTCGGCCATGGCCCGGATTTCGTCTTTGGAGGCTGCGCTTAGGGCCAGGAACACGGCTCCGGCCACGGCCTGGGCTCCCTTGATGCCTTCCGGGTGGTCGTGGGTGGGAGCGGAGCTGTGGCGGGCCAGTTCGAGGGTTTCGTCCAGCGAGCGGCACACCCAGCCCACCGGCGAAACACGCATGGCGCTGCCGTTGCCGAAGCTCTGGTAGGGCTCGGGGTGCCTGGCGGTAAGCCAGTGCCGGAAACCCCGGCCGTAACCGGCGTCCGGATAGCGCCTTCCCCAGCGCCGGTAGGCTTCCTCGAAATCGCCGCCGGTCAGCAGGACTTCGGCCGTGGCGATCGTGAGGACCGTGTCGTCGGTCCAGCGCGAGGCGGGTGAGAACAGCGGGAAGTCCGTCGTCTTGACGGGACGGCGTTCAAACACGGAACCGACGATATCGCCGGCGATGGCCCCGTAAAGAAGGGGAGCTGCATGGGAATCCTGTCGGGGTTCCGGTTCAAGGAACACGCTCTCTTCCAGGCATTCAGGCGGGGTCAGGCGTTCGGGTGCGATACGGTTGTTCCTCAGGTTTGCGTGCAGGTTCCTGCGGCGTGTCACGGAAGCCAGGGTCGTCCGGTCCTCCTCGCGGCTCCTTCCGGGTTTTGCTTCGGGCAGGGCGAAGAACGCGGAATGGATGGCCTCTCCCTGGTGAACCAGGGAAAAACCGGTTTTGGACCTCGACTCGAAGCGGCATTCCACGCCCAGCCCGGCACCCGGGTAGGCTTCGCCGGCCGTGTCCGCGCAGGCCTCGAGGAACGCCCGGGCCTCTTCCGCTCCGGGGGTCTTTGCTTCGGGCTTGCCTTCGGCCAGGAGGCTTTCCAGGACATAGCTTTTCAGGAGCTTGCCGTGCAGGCGGGCGTAGGCGGAAGGCAGGGAAACGGCATCGAAACCCACGGGCTTGCCCTGCGCGAAAACCAGCAGGCCGCACTGGCCTTCCAAACAGGGAATGTCGCGTTCGGCCCCGGCGAGGGCTTCCTTCCTGGACTCGAAGACGTCCCTCTGCGCCCCGGTCGACGAGAAGACCCCGGCCCGCTCGGAAAGATCCCGGATGGAATCCCACACGGCGCCCTGGTCGCTTCGGTGGGCCCGTCCCTCCTTCAACGACATGGAGACGGAGACGTTCTTCCCGATCCTGGCGCTGCGGGACATCACGACGCCGGAATCCTCGAAGGTGTTCGAAACGTAATGCCAGCGTCCCTGCTCGGTGCAGCTCACGGGGACAAGGGAACGGCTCTTCGGGGCCAGGAGGATGGACGTGTTCAGCACGCGGTTCTGCTTGGCCCCGCGCAGCTCTTCCCCGTCAAGCAGGAGGACCGCCGTGTCCCCCGTGTTTTCCACGGCCAGCTCGGGGACGGATCCCCCCTGGCTCGCTTCCGTGATGACGACGGTTCTCTTTTCCAGCGCTTCCCCCAGGGTGAGGTACGGGAAGACGCCCGGCACTTCCCAGGAAAGCGGGAAGACGGTCAGGGCCCCGAGGGTTCGCGGTTCGCCGACGCGAAGGCGCCGCAGCCAGGCGGAAGCCAGTTCGGGTTCTTTCATGAGGATCACTCTCCTTTTTTCGCTCTTGGTGGGGAGAGTTTAGCAGGGGAGAGCGACAGGATAAGTGGGTTATCGTTTCCGGGCGACGTAGAAGACGTATCCGTAGGTTTCCGGGAAGCGACGGTGCAGTTCGATCTCCTCCCTGGTGGTCTCGAAAATCGGCTGGACCTCCTTCACGCCGGCATATTCCTTCTCGAACCGTTCGAGGCGGAGCAAAAGCGGCGTGTAGAAGGATGTCCACCAGTCTTCCGCCGGGAGCGCGAAAGAGCCCAGAACGTCGTACCCGGCCTTTTCGAACAGGGCCAGGTTTTGGGCGGTGTTCCGCATGGCGGGGTATTCGCGTTTCCAGAAAGCCCGGACGGGATCCGGCGGAGAGTCCGTCAGCCAGGTCAGCTCCGAGGCGGCCAGGCAGCCTCCGGGCTTGAGGAACCGGCTCATTTCCACCAGGGCCTTGTCGAAGCCCATGTTGTAAAGGGCTCCCTCGGACCAGGCCAGGTCGAAGGATTCCTCCGCGAAGGGCAGGGCCGCCATATCGGCCTCCACCGTTTCGATGCGGTCGGAGAGGCCGGCTTTTTCGGCACGGCGGCGCACTTCCTCGAGGAAGGGGGCGTGGTTGTCCACGGCCGTCACCTTGCCATCTCCGCAGAGTCTCGCCACTTCGAGGGTCTGCATCCCGGGGCCGCAGCCGATGTCCAGCACTTGCGGCTCGGGAGGCAGCGGAGGAAGCAGGGAGAAGGCCTTTCGCGTGGAAGCGTCCGAACCGGGCCCGCATCGCGGCAGGTCACTGAAAAGGGCGTAGAAGATTTCTTCCGGCGTCATGGGAATCCCCTCCTTGCCTGTCGGCGTCTTCATCATAGCTGAACCCTTGTGTTAAGCGGAAAAACGGGAATGACCGATCTTACACTAGAATGATAAACTATCGTTATGATGCAAAACGAGAGGGTGGTCTGTCTTGCGCCAGGTCCTGAAGTGGAAACTCGCTTTCCTGGCTCTTGCGTTCTTTCTGGCCTGGCCCCTTCCATGCCTGGCAGCGGTGCCGCCTCTGGATTCCTTCAAGCCGGTTCATGCCGAGGAGGCCAAAACGTGGTTTTTCAGCCCCGCGGGCGTGAAGGAGATGAAGGATGCCCAAACGGGCGAGAAAATCGTGGAAATCTGGGTCCGGGTGGACTACCCCGCCCGGAAGATCACGGACGTCCTCCAGTGGCACTTTTCGCCGGGACGCAACGCCTACCGGGCCCTCGATGCCTACACCTACGATTTCAAGGGGCACCTCGTGGACCAGTGAACGGTCGAGCCTTCGTGGGCGCCGTGGACGCCCGTTACAAAGGATTCCCCGCAGGACAGGGTCATCAGGAAAGCCCTCGGCAAGCCGTGAAAAAAGGCCCCCGGCAAAAACCGGGGGCCTTGCTTTGCGTGTTCGTTACGGTTTCCTTCGGAAGGCCAGCGCCAAGGGGACTAGGAGCATGAGCCCCAGGGACGCCGCCCCCGTGGAAGAACAGCCGCTTGATGACGAACTGTCCCCGTTGCCCGCCGTGAGGGCGATGGGCACGGGATCTCCGTAGTTGTCGACGACGATCCGGACGACGTCGCAGTCCACCTCTATGTTGATTCCCTCCTCGTCCGTGATGTCGACCCAGGCCCCGTTGTCGTAGGCGTAGAGAACCAGGTCGTCCAGGTCTGCCTCATCCCCGATGGCCGATTTGGGGATCTCCAGGGTCATCTGCAAGGTCGGGAGCACAGCGATACCGAGCCCCGGCTCCACGTCCTTCAGGTGGAAATAGGCTGTGTAACTGTCGGCGTCGGGGTTGTCGTCCTGCACCGTGGTCGGGCGGGGCGACTCATCCCCGTAGGCGGCCAGGGCGAGCGGGAAATAAGTCGACGGCGGCTGGGTCGTGATCGCTTCGATGGAGATGGTGATTCCTTCAGAGGCCCCAACGTCGAAAACGGCGCTTCCTCCGAGGGGCACGGGTTGGTAGTCGGTGTGCCCTGCGGCGTCTGCGAGCGACCAGGGTTCGAAATCCACCTGGGGGCTGCAGGCGGTGTTGATGTCCGATTGCTCGGCGCCCTCGCCCCAGTAGTTGTCCTCGGCGTTGAAGAGGTAGTCGTCGCTCACGGTTGGCGTATACAGGACCGTGGTGTGGCCCTCGTAGTCCTCGAAGGTGTTGAAGAAGGCCATGTTCCCCAAACGCGATTCGGCGTAGTGGGCGGTCCCGGGTTCATCCGGGCCCCACTCGAAGTTGAACCGGTTGCCGATGGAAAGGACCCGGAAGTAGAGGCTTACCGGATCCGATGCGTCGCAGTAGATGCCGTAGTCGCGCACGTTCTCGAAGGTGTTGTTGGCCACCACGACGTTCATGGGATCGCCGTCGATCCTGAGGCCGTCCTCCACGTCCCTGAAGGTGCAGTTCCGGACCTGGACGTTCGAGATGCTGCCGTAAATGTAGACCGCCGTGTGCTCGATCACCTCGTCGATCGCTTCAAAAGTGAGCCCTTCCAGGGTGACATTCGACGAGGGGATCCGGACCAGGTTTTCCTCGCCCCCCGGGGTCCGAAGGACGACGCCTTCCCCGGTTCCCACGATCGTCAGGCCCTTGTTCACCTCGAGGTATTCCACGTAGGTCCCGGGTTCAACCTGGATGGTATCCCCGGTGCTTGCGCTGTCGATGGCGTCCTGGATCGATTCCCCGTTTTCCACGGTCCAGAAAGCGGCCTCCGCTGTAAAGGCGGAGAACAGCAAAAACAGGAGAATCACGGAACAGGCAGCGAATGCCTTTGTGACCTTTTTGCCCGGCATGGTCTTCCTCCTCTCTTGTTCGAAACGCTTCTCGCCGGGGGAAAGATTTCCCCCCGGCACCCGATTGTCCGTGATTATTTTGCGCGATAGGGATTCAACAAAGGAAAGAGAAAGAATAACGATGTGATGAAAGGCTAATCCAACAGGAGTGGGATGTCAAGAAAAAGGGAGAAGGGACCCGGCCGGAAAGCCGAAACCCCTTCTCCCTGGGAATGTTAAAGGACTGGGCCCGGAAAGCCCCTAAACGTCTAGGTTTCGCACTTCCTTTGCGTGGGCCTCGATGAACTCCCGCCTCGGGGCCACGCTGTCGCCCATGAGGATGCTGAAAAGTTCGTCCGCGGACACGGCGTCCTCGACCTCGACGCGCTTCATGATCCGGCGCGCGGGGTCCATGGTCGTCTCCCAGAGCTGTTCGGGGTTCATTTCGCCCAGCCCCTTGTAGCGCTGGATCGAGACCTTCTTTTTGTCGCCGATCCTGTCCTGGATCGCCTTGAGTTCCTTCTCGGTGTAGCAGTACTGGACGTTCTTGCCTTCCGCAACCCGGTAAAGAGGTGGCTGGGCCACGTACAGGTGCCCGTTTTCGATCAGCTGCGGCATGTAGCGGTAGAAGAGGGTCAAAAGCAGCGTCCGGATATGGGCGCCGTCTACATCAGCATCTGTCATTATGACGCAGTGATGATATCTTAACTTGTTAGCGTCGAACTCTTCACCGACCCCGGCCCCGAGGGCCTGGATGATCGTCTTGATTTCCTGGTTGCTGAAAATACGGTCGATCCGCGCCTTTTCCACGTTCAGGATCTTGCCGCGCAACGGCAGGATAGCCTGGAAATGCCGGTCCCTGCCTTGCTTGGCACTATTGTGGACGAAAACACCCGCTTCCAGGGCGAAATTGTGGTAATACTCGACTGTCAGGTCGTAGACATCTTCCCGTTCTTCTAAGAACCTGATGCTGACAACCTTGTGGTTGTAATTCGAAGCGGCTTCCAGGAGAATCTCATGGTCCTCTCGGAGGCCATTCGCTATTGCAGCCGTAGCTACCGCGTCGACCAGGTTGTGCCTGTCAGCCAGATGATGGGTATGCACCCACCGCTGCTCCTCGTTCATCCAGACCATCTCGTAGCCGGGACCCGGGTTTTCGCCGCGTTCCGTAAAGCGTGTCCTGAGCGGCATCAGGCTGGTTCCCTCGATCAGGTCCTTCGCCTCGCGATAAGAACCGTCACGAAGCCGGAACAGGTGATCTGGCGTACAACGGATCTTCTGGCCGTTATCCAGTTCGACTTCGACAAGCGGAGCATCTTTACGGGTTCGCCTGGGTTCAACAAGGGGGACGATGCGGACATCTCCCGCTTCGTTCGTTGCGTATCCAAAGTGGGAGATGCCTTTCTGCCAATCCTCCGCCAGTTCCATGAAAGACAAAGCCTTGCCTGAAGCAAGCCGAAGCTTCGTGTCCCCGGAAAAACAACCCCCGGCGCTGTCTCCCTCGACGATGTAAATTTCGCATTCCGAGGGGTTCTTGCTGGAGCAGTCCGCCAGCTTGCCGGGAAGATCGAGGCCCGAAAGGGCAGACTTGCGGCGGACGAGGTCCCGCGCCTTGCGGGCGGCCTCCCGCGCCTGCCGTGCCTTGACGGCGTTTTCCACGAGGGGCTTGAGGACGTCGTTTCGGTCATCCAGGAGTTCCATGAGGCCCTCGTAGACGATGGAGTCGACGATGCCCTTGATCTCGCCGTTGCCCAGCTTGGTCTTGGTCTGCCCCTCGAACTGGGGCTCGGGAAGCTTGACCGAGATGACCGCCGTGAGCCCTTCCTTCAGGTCGTCCCCGCCGAGGTTCTCGTCCTTTTCCTTGAGCAGTTTCTGGCGGCGTGCCATCTCGTTGGCGGCACGGGTCAGGGCGGTGCGGAATCCGGACACGTGGGTCCCGCCCTCGACTGTGTGGATCAGGTTGGCAAAGGCGAAGATTCGTTCCAGGTAGGAATCGTTGTACTGAAGGGCCACTTCGACGATGACGCCGTCCTTCTCGCCCTTCACCGTCAGGGGAGGGGCGAAGAGGGTCGTCTTGCCTCGGTTCAGGTACTCGACGAAGAGGGTGATGCCGCCGTCGTACTTGAAGATCTTTTCCTTGGGCTCTGCCTCGTCCCTGAGGGTGATGCAGAGGCCGGGGTTCAGGAAGGCCAGCTCCCGGATGCGTCCTGAAAGGACCTCCCACGAAAAGCCCATCTCGGTGAAGATCGTGGCGTCGGGGAGGAAATGGATGCGGGTTCCCCTCCGCTCGGTCGGTTCCCCGACTTCCAGGTCCGTGACGGGGATCCCCCGCTCGAAACGCTGGCGATGGGTCATCCCGTCCCGCCAGATCGTGACCTCAAGCCAGTCGGAAAGTGCGTTCACGACCGACACCCCGACGCCGTGCAGGCCGCCTGAAACCTGGTAGGCCTTCTTGTCGAACTTGCCCCCGGCGTGGAGCTTGGTCAGGACGACCTCGGATGCGGGGCGTCCCGTTTGTGGATGGATGTCCGTGGGAATCCCCCGTCCGTCGTCGACGACCGACACGCTGCCATCGGTTTGCAGGCTGACCTCGATGGTGGTGCAGACTCCGGCCATCGCTTCGTCGATGGAGTTGTCAACGACCTCGTAGACAAGGTGATGCAAGCCGCGCGGGCCGGTGTCCCCGATGTACATGCTGGGGCGTCGGCGAACGGCTTCGAGTCCTTCCAGTATCTGGATATCCTTGGCGGTGTACTTTGCAGATGGCGTCATTTACCGATCGTTCCTTTCCTTTTCTTGAGAGAGAGGTCATGTGCGGTTCCCGTGCAGGCGGCTTTCCATGTCCGTTCGTACCGGCGCGCCAGGGTCAGGGGGGTGAACCCCGTGGCCATGACGGTTCCGTCACGCAGGATGATGGCCGTTTCGTTGCCCTCGCGGACGAGGGCGACAATGCGGCCCAGATCGACGAGTCCGTCTTCTTCAAGCGGCAGGAACAAGGGAGAGGCCTCCAGGCGGGCAAAATGTCGATGCTAACGGAACAATTATATCAAAAGCCGGGGCTTGGGGACGGCATTGACTTTTCAGAAACCCTGGGGTTAAATGTTTTATCTATTTGGCTAAATAGATGCTTTGTGAGAAAATTTAAAGCGATTTAAATGGGCTTGGAGGAGAGATGTCCATGTATGGGAAAGCGTGGGAAATGTTAAAGCAATGCGATCCGGAAATCGCGGAGGTTGTTCGCCGGGAGGCGCATCGGCAGGAAAGCCAGATCGAGTTGATCGCCTCGGAGAACGTGGTTTCTCCCGCCGTTTTGGCGGCAATGGGTTCCGTGCTGACGAACAAGTACGCGGAAGGATATCCGGGCAAGCGCTACTACGGCGGCTGCGAAGAAGTCGACGTGGCGGAGGAACTGGCACGCGAACGGGCCAGGCGGCTTTTCGGGGCCGACCATGCCAACGTCCAGCCGCATTCCGGGTCCCAGGCCAACATGGCCGTTTATTTTTCCGCCCTGAAACCGGGCGACACAATCCTGGCCATGAACCTGGCGCACGGGGGACACTTGACCCACGGTTCGCCGGTCAACTTTTCCGGGCAGCTCTACAACATCGTCCCCTACGGGGTGAAGCCCGACACCGAGACGATCGATTTCGACCAGGTCGAAAGCCTCGCCCGGCAATTTCGCCCCAGGCTGATCGTCTGCGGGGCCACCGCCTACCCGAGACAGATCGATGCAGAGGCCTTCAAGGCCATCGCCGACAGCGTGGGTGCCCTGTTGATGTTCGACATGGCCCACATTGCGGGCCTGGTGGCGGCAAAACTCCACAAGGACCCGGTGCCGTTCTGCGACTTCGTGACGACCACGACCCACAAGACCCTTCGGGGTCCCCGCGGCGGCATGATCCTCTGCAAGTCCGACCAGGCGAGGGCCGTGGACAAGGCGCTTTTCCCGGGCATGCAGGGAGGGCCGCTGATGCATGTCATCGCTGCGAAGGCCGTGGCTTTCCAGGAAGCACTGAAGCCCGACTTCGCCCTTTACCAGGGACAGATTATCAAGAACGCCGGGGTGCTGGCGGAAGAACTCATGCGCCGCGATTTCCGCCTCGTTTCCGGGGGAACGGACAACCACCTCATCCTCGTGAACCTGGCGGGCAGGGGACTCACCGGCCGTGTCATGGAACAGGCCCTCGACAAGGCCGGGCTGACCGTGAACAAGAACTCCGTCCCGTTCGATCCCCAGCCTCCCATGGTCACGAGCGGGATCCGGCTCGGGACGCCCGCCGTGACGACGCGGGGTTTTGGTTCCGGCGAGATGGTGAAAATTGCGGAATGGGTCGAGCGCGTGGCCCGAAACCCCGAAGATGAAGCGGAAAATTCCCGCATAAAGACAGAAATCGCGGAACTTTGCAGGGACTTCCCCCTTTACCCGGATTTCGAGGCCTAGCCTCTTTACTGTTTGCCTGGAAAAGAGCGGGGGCCCCGGCCGGGGCCCCCGCTCTTTTTCAGGCGGTCTTCAGGATCTTGGGGGATTCGGATTCGAGTATTTTTTCGAAGGCCCAGCCCGCGTACGAAAGCCCCAGGCGGGTGGAATAGGCGACGTTGATTTCCCAGCTCAGGGTTTCCAGCCCGGCCAGGGGGACTTCGCGGATTCCCGCGGCTCCCGTTTTTGCGCTTAGGCAGCCCCGGTTGAGGATGGCGTGGCAGATCCCCTCGGAAACGAACCGGGCGGCTATGGCGGGGTCGTCGACCCAGAGGTCGGATTGCGGCTTGACCTGGTGCTGGAGAAGGTAATCCTCGACGACCGGTGAGAGGGGGCAGGAGGGAAGGAACCGGGCCAGGCGTTCCCCCTCAAGGCAGGAGGGCGGCAGGGGCGCCGGTCCTTTCCACGGATGGTCGTCCTGGACGATAAGGGTGAGGGCGTCGAGTCCAAGGGAGCGGGTGACGAGCCCGGTGGTCGGCAGGTTGCGGCGGTTTCCCCCGACAACGGCCATTTCGATTTCCCCGGAGGAAAGTCTTTGGAGCAGGTTTTCCTGCCGGTCCGTCACGATGGTGACCTGGATGTCCGGGAATTCGGCCCTGAAACGCTTGAGGACCGGGGGAAGCAGGGTCCGTGCAGGGTGAGCTTCGAAACCCGCCGCCAGTTTCCCGAGCTTGAGTTCCTTCATCTCCCTGAAACGCTCGGGAATGCCGTCCGCTTTTTCAAGGACTTCGTGGGCCAGCACGAGCAGCGTTCGCCCTTCCGGGGTCAGCGAAACGTTTCGCCCCTTCCGGTTGAAAAGGCGCACCCCGATGGCTTTTTCCAGGGCAGCCACGTGCTGGCTGATTGCGGGCTGTGACATGTAAAGGGTTCGCGAGGCCTGCAGGAAGCCTCCCTCAGAGACGACCGTGCAAAAAACCTTGAGCTGGTTCAGGTTCATTTGGATGCCTCCCTATAAGCCCTGCTTATACACATAACCATATATTAAGGTATTGAAAATTATACACTAGGTCTTATCCTGAAAACACTGGGTTCATTTCCGGTGATGGGATGTCCGGGTGGCGAGAGGCAACCGGAAGAGTTGCGCTCGATCGCCCTGTTGCGCGTGAAGAGGGATCCGCGGGAGGCGTGCCATGCTGGATTCAAAGAGAGAAGAGGATCTTTCCGGGTTTTGCCAGGACCTGCTTCGCAGCCCCAGCCTTTCCGGGGTGGAGCGGGAGGTTGGCCTGCGCGTCGCCGAGGCCATGCGCTCCCACGGTTATGACGAGGTGACGGTGGACGCCTACGGCAACGTGATCGGCCAGATCCGTTTTTCGAGGCCGGGTCCCACCCTTCTCCTCGAAGCCCAGATGGACCATGTCGAAACGGGTGATTTCACGCGCTGGAGCCAATATCCCTACGGTGCCTTCATCAAGGGGACGCGCCTTTACGGCCGCGGCGCTTCGGACCAGAAAGGGTGCCTGGCCGCAATGGTCCTGGCGGGGGCATTCCTCAGGGAAGACATGGAGGCACGGCTTTCAGGGACACTCATGGTGGCCGGGACCGTTTTCCAGGAAAAATTCGAGGGGGTGGCTTCCCGCGTGGTGGCCATGAAATGTTCCCCGGATTTCGTTGTGACCGGCGAAGCTTCAAGCCTCGAACTGGTGCGCGGCCAGAGGGGACGGGCGGAACTCCTCCTGGAAACCTCGGGGAAAATGGCCCACTCCTCGCACCCCGAGTTCGGCATCAACGCCGCCGATGCCATGGTCCGGCTGCTGGCGGCCATCGGGCGGGAGTTCAGGCCCTCGTCGGATCCCTTCCTGGGGGAAGGAATCCTGGTCCTCGTTCACCTGTCGACCACTCCAGAGGACGGCGTGGGTGCCGTTCCCGACCGGGCCCGTGCCGTCTTCGACCGGCGTCTCCTTGCCGGCGAGACGAAAGAGGGCGTGCTGGCCCAGCTCGACGCGATCCTGGAGAAGGAGGCCGCAGGTGATCCCGCCCTGCAGTGGAAGCTTTCGGTCGCCTCCTCGGAGGACCGGTGCTATACGGGGATCCCGATCCGGGGGGAACACTTCGCCCCGGCCTGGGTGCTGGAAGAGGATCACCCCTTCCTGGAATCCGCACGGGAGGGCCTTGAAGGGATGGGGCTCGATTCCCGGGTTTCCTGGGGGCCAGGTTTCGGAACCAACGGCAGTTTCTACGGCGGCCAGATGCGCCTTCCGACGATCGCCTTCGGGCCGTCTTCGGCCGGCCTGGCCCACGTCGTGGACGAATATATCGAGTTGGACCAGCTTTTCGGGGCCTGCCGCGGGTATTACGGCATCGCGGCATCGACCCTGGGTGGTCCTGGAATTTTTTCGGGAGGTGTGTGAGGGTTGAAGCTCAGCCAGGAAAGAAAAGAGCAGCTCCTTGAGAACTGCCGGGGGATGATTCGCCTTCCGGCCCTGTCCGGCCAGGAAGGGAAAAAGGCCGAGTTCATCGAATCGGTCATGAAAGCCCTTGGCTATGACGAGGTCGTCGTGGACGCCATGGGGAACGTCACCGGCCGCATCCGCCTCGGCAAGGGGGGAGTCCGTATCCTCCTTGAAGGGCACATGGACCACGTCGACATTCCCGACCTGTCCAAGTGGACCCACGACCCCTATGGCGGAGAGGTTTCCGATGGCCGCCTGTGGGGCAGGGCGACGACCGACATGACCGGCAACCTGGCCGCCATGATCCACGCCGCCTCGCACGTGAAGAAGGATTTCGGGGACCTGCTGGACGGGGAGATCCTCGTCGCGGGTGTCGTGCACGAGGAATGTTTCGAAGGAGTCGCCTCCGAGCTTGTGGGGGAAGCCTTCAAGCCCGATTGCGTCGTCATCGGGGAACCTTCGAACCTCACGCTCAAGCGCGGACAGCGGGGGCGGGCCGAAGTCGTGGTTGAAACCCATGGCCGGAGCGCCCATTCTTCCGACCCTTCCGTCGGTCTCAACGCCGTGAAGAAGATGGCGAAACTTCTCCTGGCCATCGAGGAGAAGTTCGTTCCCAAAACCCACCCGGTCCTCGGCAAGGGCATCCTCGAGGTCACCGACATCATTTCGAATCCCTATCCCGGGGCCAGCGTCATCCCGGAGCGCTGCACGGCCACTTTCGACCGGCGCCTCCTCGTAGGGGAGACGAAGGAAGTCGTCCTGGCCCAGGTCCAGGAGATCCTCGACGCGGAGATGGCGAAGGATCCCGAGATGAAGGCTTCCGTCGGGCTCGCCGTGGGTGAGGATCGCTGCTACACGGGTGCGCCCATCCGCGCCGAGCGCTTCGCCCCGGCCTGGCTTTTCGACGAAAACCACCCCGTCGTCCAGGCGGCCATGACCGGCCTCCGGTCTGCGGGACAGGACCCGGTGCTGTCCCATTATTATTTCTGCACCAACGGCAGCTACTACGCCGGGAAGGCCGGCATCCCGACGATCGGCTACGGCGGGTCGCTGGAAACCCTCGCCCACGTGGTGGACGAGTACATCGAGCTGGACCAGCTGAACCTGGCCTGCGAGGGATACGCGGGCATCATCCGCGCCATCCTCGCCGGGAAGGGCTGCGGCCGTGCCTAAGCCGACATCCCTGATCTGCGTGCTCTGCGGCCGGGTCTTCGAGCCCGAAGGGGCGCCCTACACCTGCCCGGACTGCGGGCTGGACGGGACCCTGGACGTGAACGTCGACCTGGAATCCGCGAAAAAGTCGGGTTTCAGCCGTGAATCCCTGGCCTCCTGCCGGGACGAGAGCCTGTGGCGCTACCGGGCCATCCTCCCTGTCGAGAGGGAGGAAAACATCCCTTCCCTGCGTGTGGGCTGGACTCCCCTTTACGAAAGCAATGCCCTGGCTTCCCGGTATGGCGTCAAGTCCGTCCACGTCAAGGACGACGGCCGCAACCCCACCGCGTCCCTGAAGGACCGGGCCAGCGCCGTGGGGGTGGCCAAGGCCCTCGACGCCCGGCAGTCTGCGATTGCCTGTGCATCCACGGGGAATGCCGCCAGTTCCCTTTCGGGCTTTTCGGCGGTGGCCGGCCTGCCCAGCTACATCTTCGTCCCGGAGCGGGCGCCCGAGGCGAAGGTGACCCAGCTTCTGGTCTACGGGGCCCGGGTCCTCCTCGTGAAGGGGGATTACGCCGACGCCTTCAACCTAGCCACGGCGGCCATCGACCGCTTCGGCTGGTATAACCGCAACTGCGCCATCAACCCCTACCTCGTGGAGGGCAAGAAGACCTGCGCCCTCGAAATTGCCGAGCAGCTGGGCTGGGACGTTCCCGACCGGGTGTTCATCTCCGTGGGGGACGGCTGCTGCATCGGCGGGCTATACAAGGGTTTTGCCGACCTGCTGGAGCTCGGTTTCATCGAGCGGATGCCGAAGCTGGTGGGTGTCCAGGCCGAGGGAAGCCGGCCCATCGCAGACGCCTTTGCGTCCGGGGCCGCACGCATCATCCCGGGCCGCGAGGATACCCTGGCGGACAGCATCGCCGTGGGGGCTCCCCGCAACTGGGCCAAGGCCCTGAGGGCCGTCAGGAAAACCGGGGGCGCCATGGTGACCGTCACGGATGACGAAATCCTGGGAGCGATCCGGGAGCTTGCCCGCACGACGGGCGTATTCGGCGAGCCCGCCGGCGTGACCGGTTTTGCGGGCTTCAAAAAAATGGCCGAATCCGGAGAACTTTCCGCGGACGAGCGGGTGGCCTTCGTGGTGACCGGCAACGGCCTGAAAGATGCGAAAAGCGCGCGCAAGGCAGTCGGGGCGCCCGTTTCGGTTGCCCCCGACATAAACGAACTGATCCCGCTTTTGGCCCGGTTCAATTGACCGGGCGGGAAGCGGAAGCACGACAGGAGGAGAAAAGCATGATCGATTTGACGGTGGACGAGGCAAAACTGGAAAGAGCGGTAAAGAGGGCGCGGGAAAGGAACATCGTGATCCCCACGTTCAAGCAGATGAAGGACCCGGAGAAGCACACCCCGCAGAAGATGAAGGACCGCCTGAAGAGCGTGGGCCTGTGGGATGTCGATTCCGCGAACCTTTTCCGCATCAACTGGAAAAACCAGCCTGTCAAGGACGGCGGGCTTTTCGGCGGCGTGAACTACCTGGAACTCCCGAAGGCGATCACGGGAGTCGACGCCCGGATCGTGGCCCTGGTGGGCAAATGGTTCCCGACCGGGGCCCACAAGGTCGGGGCGAGCTTCGGCTGCCTGGTTCCGCGCCTGGTGACCGGCCAGTTCGACCCCACTTCCCAGAAGGCCGTCTGGCCCTCCACCGGCAACTACTGCCGGGGCGGCGCCTATGACGCCCAGCTTCTGGGGTGCGAATCCATCGCCATTCTCCCCGAGGGGATGAGCAAGGAGCGCTTCGAGTGGCTCAAGACCGTCGCCGGGGAAGTCATCGGCACCCCGGGAACGGAAAGCAACGTCAAGGAGATCTATGACAAGGTCTGGGAGCTCCGCAAGACCCGCGACAATATCGTCGTCTTCAACCAGTTCGACGAGTTCGGCAACCACCTTTGGCATTACGAGGTCACGGGGCATGCCATGGAAGAGGTCCTGAAAGAGGTCCTGGGCCCGAACGACCGCTTCGCGGGCGTCACGGTCACCTCGGGTTCCGCGGGGACGACCGGCTGCGGCAACTACCT
>Ga0351926_1012_pt1 | contig 30219 bp, 27 predicted proteins | sample BONcelT113001D10_FD_206837 | JGI IMG/M metagenome (GOLD analysis project Ga0351926, IMG submission 206837) | Enriched cells from coal bed in the Powder River Basin, Montana, United States - BONCAT cells T11 rep2 HSBNCT.T11.300.1.D10 ...
TGTTCATGCTGCGGATGCTGTTGCCATGGCATGAGAAGCATATCCCAGTTCAACGCTCCTGGCATGATCGCTAAACCTCATTTCCTTCCGACTGTCGAACCTTCCCGCTGCGTCGCCTGCGGGAAGTGCATTTCCGTCTGCCCGATGGGTGCCCTTTCGCTCGAGGCCGGAAAACTTTCCTTCGATAACGCCCGTTGCATCGGCTGCGGCCTATGCGTTCTTTCCTGCCCGGCGAAAGCCCTTTCACTTGCCGAGGCCCCAGGTGCTGCGCCTCAACAATCAAGTCGGTCAAGTCTTTTTTTCGACCTGGTTCCCGGCTACCTCACAAACGCCTTCCGTGTCTGGTTAAGGAGAAATCTCAAGCGCGCCGGCCACGATTGAATCTGAGAAGCCCCTCCCAGGAGGGGCTTCATATATTCGGGATATTGATCGTACAGCTCTCCATGACATGCCTCCGAAGGAATGAAACGGCTTCCTCCCGCTTTCCTTCCGTGACCAACTCGACCAGGCGGTGATGCTGGCCTGGGTGCTGGGCAGCCAGGCCATGGCGGGCCGGTTCAAGAAGGACAAGATAGACGAAGCAAGCCGTAAGGGAATTGTTGATGTAGGAGATCAGCCTATCATTTCCCGATGCCTTCGCCAGTTCCCGGTGAAAATCGAGCCCGGCTTGTATGCAGTTGATTTTCTCCCCCGTGTTGAAATACTCCCTTTCCATTTCGACATACGTCTCAAGACGTATGACCATCGGTCTCGTGACCCTTTCGAACCCGGAATCCAGCGCGAGCGATTCCAAGAATGCGCGTACGAAATAAGTATCGTGAATCTCCTTGGCCGTCGGATCGATCAACCTGGCCCCGCTTCCAAGGATAAACGTGACGATGCCCTCCCCTTCCATTCTCTTTAGAGCTTCCGTCACCGGTGTCCGGCTCACGCCAAAACGCTGTGCGAGAGGGACTGTAGGCAGCTTGTCCCCAGGCTTTAATTCCCCTTCCGCGATCAATTGCATCATCCCGTGATACGCTTGCAATGCAGGCGATAGCGTTTCCTTCAAGTTCATATCCCCTCTATTCAAAAACCGTCTGGAACTTCCAACCTCCAAAAACGGAGTCGGCGATTTTCCCCCGTTTGACAACCCCTCGCTCACCCCCTAGGATTATATAGCATGCATGAATGCATGTCGTCATCTTAGGAGGTTGCTCAAATGAAGATCGCCGAATTCAAGCTTGAAAGAACCTTGGCCCGTTTCCAGAACGAGGTCGAGTATGACCTGAGCGCATCCGGAATCTACCCGATGTTCATAAGGGAAATCCTGACACCCCATGAAATGGAAGACGTTTACAATAACCTGCATCTCAGGTACGTCCACACCGCCGGGACAAAACACCTGCGCGAAGCCGTTTCGACCTTCTACGAGGGAATGGATCCAGCAAACGTCTTCATGACCAACGGTTCGGCGGAAGCCCTCTACCTCGTTGCCTGGGGGCTCGTCGAACCCGGGGACGAAGTCGCCTTCATGCTTCCCAACTTCATGCTTCTCGCCCATGTCGTGGAAGCCAATGGAGCGGTCGTCAGGAACTTCACCCTCGATCCCGCGAGCAACTGGTCGCTTGACGTGGAAAGCCTTAAAGCAGCCGTCACCCCAAAAACTAAACTGATTTGCGTCTGCAACCCGAACAACCCGACGGGCACGGTCCTTTCAAGAGAGCAGATGCTGGAGGTCGTCAAGGTCGCAGAAAGCGTCGACGCCTATATCCTTTCAGACGAGGTCTACCGCGGTGCCGAGCAGACCGACGAGATGACTCCCAGCTTTTGGGGCCTCTACGACAAAGTCATCGTTATCAGCGGCCTTTCAAAGTCCTTCGGCCTTCCGGGACTCCGGGTCGGCTGGGTGGCCGGGCCAAAGATAATCGCTGAGAAAGCCTGGTTCTACCATGATTATCTCTCTACAACCGTTACCACGTTCAGCGACATGCTCGCCACACAGGCCCTCCAGCCCGAAATGCGGACCCGTATTTTCCAGCGCAACCGAGAGATCGTCCGGCAGAACCTGGCAACTTTCACCGATTGGGTTAACGCCCACAAAGGTGTCCTTTCCTTTACTCCCCCCCAGGCCGGATGCTTCGCCTTCGTAAAATTCAACCTGCCTGTAACTTCATGGGACCTCGTCATGGACATGGTAAAAAATGACAGCGTTTTCGTCATCCCGGGAAGCTGCTTCGGGATCGAGGGACACCTGCGCATGAACTTCGGTGTCGAGAAGACTTTTCTCGCCAGGGGACTCGAGCGCATCGACAGGACCCTCGCGCGGTTCACCAAATAAGCTCGTGAGAATCCATGTATCCCCTCAGGCTTCTTGACCGTTCCCAGTTTGAATCCCTTGTCGGCATGGCAGAGGCCATCGAGGGCGTCGAACGGGCCTATCGGCTCTTTTCCCGCAATGAGGCCGGAGTATTCCCGGCCATCGTTCACCAGTTCGAACCGGGTAAAAGGGAAATGGACCTGAAAGCGGGGCACCTCGCAGGAGCCGGCGTATTCGGCATGAAGATGCTGGGTTGGTGTTCCGAAAACCCGGGGCGCAACCTACCCCCCCTGGCCGGCCTGATCGTCGTTATGGACGTGGATCGGCAGCAGCCCCTAGGAATCATTGACGGGACTCCCGTCACTTTCCTGCGCACCGGGGCCGCCGGCGCGGTCGGAGCGCGTGCTTTAGCCCGAAAGGACAGCAAAAGGGCCCTCATCGTCGGGGCAGGAAACCAGGGCCGGGCCCAGCTGTGGGGCTTGAGCCTCGCGATGCCCGGACTCGAATCCGTTTCCGTTTGCGATATCATCGATGAACATTCGACCCGTTTCGTGTCGGAACAAAAAGACAGCTACCCGGCATTCCGGCTCAAGCCGGTTCCTTTTTCCGCCCTCGCCAAGGCTACCGAGGAAGCCGACCTGATCGTCACCTGCACCCGTTCACGAGAGTTTTTCCTGAAAATGGAATGGGTCTCTCCCGGAACCCACATCAACGCCATCGGCGCCGACATGCCTGGCAAACAGGAACTTGAACCGGCACTCGTTGCCTCTGCCCACGTCTTCGCAGACTCCGTCGCGCAGGTGCTCGCCAAGGGGGAATGCCAGCATGCCGGGAAACTAGGCCTCATTTCCGAAAATTGCATTACTGAAATCGGTGCCGTGCTGGGAGGGATGAAACCCGGACGCTCCGATCCCTCGGAAGTGACTCTTTTCGACGCCACGGGAATGGCCATCCAGGACCTCATCGTCGGGGCTATCGCACTGAGGCGATCCGAGGAAAGAGAAGTTGGAACCGTCGTTCCGTTCTAGGACCGAACCGCTGGTGATAGAATCAAAAAAATCAATCTATCAAGGGGTTTGAATAAGCAGAATGGACACGAGCTCCCGTTGGAGGATGTTCCTGGCAGACACCCTTTCCATGACAGTCTTTTCGGCCGTCCTCTGCATGACCATCGAGATTTTTCTCGCAGGGTTGACGTTCGGACAATCTCTTACCGCCAGGATCGCCGCCATCCCGACGAACTTGCTGACCGGGCGCGCTTACGGCATTTACAGGGACTGGTTGTTCAGATATACAAGCCTCAAGGAGGATTCATGTGTGCAGGCCGCGATCGTCGACACGATCGCCTTCCTAAGCTTCCAGGTTCCGCTTTACGGCATCGTCCTCTGGATTGCCGGAGCTTCACTGAAACAAATGCTCGTATCGGCAACCAGCATGACGCTCATCTTCGCACTGGCAGGCCGGCCCTACGGGATTTTCCTCCAAGCCTGCAGAAGATGGATTCTTTCACTTTTCTAGCAAAAACAGAAAAAAGGCCGTTCCCGGCCAGATTACCGGGAACGGCCTTTTCAATTTGGTGGAGGCGCGGAGTATCGAACTCCGGTCCGACAGTGGCCAACCAGACAGGCTCTACGAGCGTAGTCACCGCTTTCGTGTCGGATTCAAGCTCCCGGTGACCGGATCTCTCCTCCCAAGCTCCCTTGTCTTAGCCGGAGTGCGGGTGCAGTTCCTCCGGAGCGGCCCTCCTTTTTGGCGTCTTTAGAAACCCGAAGGGCAGGGGTCTCTATCGACGTGGCTACTTGTTAAGCAGCCAGTGCGTAATTTTCGTTGGCACTTCTTGTTTGTCCCGCGTTTTACAAGGTCTCGGGAATCTTGGCTCGCTCCTCTCGGCCCTCCGACTGCCGTCGAAACCAGTCGCCCCCATTACTTAATCGCTATCCGTCTGCTTCCTGCGGACCGCCCGGGCCATTTCCCGGTCTGCATCCCGCTCGGCAACGGAGTCGCGCTTGTCACCCTGCGTTTTGTGTTTTACAAGGGCCAATTCAACCTTGGCCCACCGCCGGTTCTTGATATACATCCGAAGGGGAACCAGGGTCAGCCCCCGTTCGTTGAGCCTAGAACCCAGCCTGATGATCTCGTGGCGTGTCATCAGGAGTTTCCTGCTTCGGTCCGGGTCCGGGTTGTAATAGGACCCCTTGTCGTACGGGGAGATGTGAACCTTGTGAAGCCAGAGTTCCCCGTTTTCTATGCGGGCATAGCCGTCTTTCAGGTTCAGGCGGGACTCCCGCACCGACTTTATTTCCGTTCCTGTCAGGACGATCCCGGCCTCAAAGGTTTCAATGATGAAATATTCGTGCCGGGCTTTCCGGTTTTGTGCGACAAGTTTTTCTTCGTCTCTCGCCTGTTGATCGCCCATGTGTTCATTCTACCCGCTTTTCGTGTATTAGTCAATTATGGTCAGTAACACTCGACGCTCTGGAAAGAAAAAAAGGGACCCCGGTTTGACCTGGGTCCCGAAGTTCCTTTGGTCGGGGCGAGAGGATTTGAACCTCCGACCTCATGGTCCCGAACCATGCGCGCTAACCAGACTGCGCTACGCCCCGGATGCCAGCGAATTTTAACACCCTTGGCAGGCATCGTCAATCGAGAGGGTTTGTGCAAACTTGCGCTTACTCTGGCCCTTCTGTATACTTAATCTGACCGTGGACGGGGGTGTTTTTCCGTCTATATCGATCAAGGGGGGATCCTTTTGCGGTGGCTCAAGACGTACGTGGAAAAGTGCATCAACTGCGGTAAGTGTATGGAAACATGCTCCAAGACCTATTTCAAGGAAGAGAACCCGGCGCTTTCCCGCGTCGTGGTGACGAATCCTGGAGCGGGACAGAACATAAGCGTTTGTAACCAATGCGGGGCCTGCATGGCCGTATGCCCGACCGAAGCCCTCTACAGGGATAAGAACGGCGTGGTACAGGTGGACAAGTCAAAGTGCACTTCCTGCCTGATGTGCGTGGGTTTCTGCCCCACCGGGAACATGCTCTACGCCGCTACGAAGCAGACCGAGCCCTTCAAGTGCGTGGCCTGCGGGCTTTGCGCCAAGGTTTGCCCCACGCAAGCCCTGGTTCTTGTCAACGACTAAAAGGATTCTAAAGGAGGCCTATGCTTCTGATGGACAAGATGAAAGTTTTGGCAGAGTGGTCCTATACCCCGACGAAAATCGACAAGGGGTACACACGTAAGACCCTTTACGTCAATGTTGGCGAGCCAAGCATGGCAATCAAGGATGTCTCGCAGGACATGATCGACAAGTTCACGGGTGGCCGTGGTTTCGACCTCAAGCTCCTGTGGGACGCCGTCAAGGACACCACAAAATGGAACGACCCGGAGAACGAAATCGTCCTTTCCGGCGGCCCGCTTTGCGGGATCACTCAGTACCCGGGAACCGGAAAGTGCTACGCGGCGTTTATTTCGCCCCTTTCAGGGCAAACCTATGACAGCAACTCCGGCGGATATTGGGGTCCGTTGACGAAGTTCGCCGGCTTCGACGCCATCGAAATCCAGGGGAAGTCCGACAAGGAAATCATCGTTTACATCAACGGTGACGAGGGCAAGATCCAGATCCTCGAATCCAACTTGGCCGACATCAACGCCTATTCCATCACCGAGAACCTCCACGAGTATTTTGCCACCAGCGAAGCCGACAAGCGCAACATCTCCGTCGTTTCCGCAGGGAAAGGCGCAGAAACCTCCTATTTCGGCTGCATGAACATGAGCTTCTACGACCCTCGCCGCAAGGTGACTCGCCTGAAGCAGGCTGGACTAGGCGGCGGCGGTTCCATCATGCGCGACAAGAAAATTGCCGCAATGGTCGTGAAGTATTCAAAGATGACAGGAAACGAGAACAACGTGGTCGACCTCGACACTTTGCAGAAAGTCGGCGTGAAACTCCATAAGGAAATCCACGACCTCGACGATTCCCAGTGCAAGATGCGCAAAATTGGAACGGCCCACCTTAACGAAATCATGGATGAGTACCACTTGCTGCCCGTCAACAATTACAAGTTCGGGCAAAACTCGGCAGAAATCGCAAAGATACACTCCAGCGAATACGAGAAACTTTTTACCCAGGGCCTGCCTGACGGTTGCTGGTACGGATGCTCCATGGCCTGCGCCAAGGCGGTCGACGGATTCACCATCCAGACGGGACCGTCCAAGGGCCAAAAGGTCACCGTTGACGGCCCCGAATATGAAACCGTTGCTTCACTTGGTTCCAACGTAGGGGTCTTCGATCCCCTCTGGACGATCGAGGCAAATTTCTACGCCGACCACTATGGGGTTGACACGATCTCCCTCGGAACCACCATGGCCTTCGTTTGCGAGTGTTTCGAGCTGGGACTGATCAACAAGACCGACACGAACGGCCTGGAGCTTCGCTTCGGCAACAAGAAGGACATCATGGAACTGATCCACCGCATGGCAGTCGGAACAGATGAGTTCGCGATTATCGTTGCCAAGGGTATCCGCTACATCAAGAAGGCATTCGCCGAAAAGTACAAGGCCGATGCTAAGACCATGGAAGCCATTGGGATGGAAGGACAAGGAGTCGAGACTTCCGAGTACGTCCCGAAAGAATCCATCGCCCAGTGGGGCGGATACTACCTGACCCTGAAGGGACCGCAGCACGACGAAGCGTGGCTGATATTTATGGACATGGTCAACAAGCAACTCCCGACCTTCGAGGACAAGGCGGAGGCCCTGCACTACTTCCCGAACTTCCGCACCTGGTTCTCGCTTGTCGGCCTTTGCAAGCTGCCCTGGAACGACGTCGAGCCGGCCAACAACCGCATCGTTAACGAACCTAAGGAAGCCGCCAAGGTTCCGGAGCATGTGCAGAACTACGTCGACATCTTCAACGCCGTGACAGGCAAGACCATCAAGAAGGAAGACCTTGTCACGATGTCCGAGAAAGTCTATAACTTCCAGCGTGTTTTCCAGGTTCGCATGAAGCACGGAGAGGCTTTCCACAACATTCCACTTCGCGCCCTCGGACCCGTGTTTGCAGACGAGTGGGATGCCCGCAAGGATTACTATGACGGGAAACTTAAGGAAATCGGCGTCGAACCTGCCGGGCTCTCCACCGATGAGAAAATCAGGAAAATGCAGGAATACCGCCTCGGTATGTGGGAAGGCCTCAAGCTTGCGGTCTACAAGCGCCGCGGCTGGAACAAGAAAGGCATCCCGACGGTCGAGACCCTGAAGCGTCTGGGCATCGATTATCCCGAGGTTGTTGCGGTCGTCGAGAAGTATAGCAAGCCGGAGGACGTGATCGAGTAAATGATCACGGTCAACGGCGAACCGCTTGACTGGCATCCTGGCATGACGGTCCAGGATGTGCTGGATGCGAAGCGCTATACGTTCCGGATGATCGGTGTGTGGGTGAACGACAAGCCCGTTCCCAGGGTTGAGTTCGGTAGCACCGTGGTGACGGATGGCGCGGTTGTCCAGGCAATACACATGGTCAGCGGGGGTTAAAAATAGTACCGGGATAAAAAAGGAGGGGAGCCAGATGGCTCCCCTCCTTTTTTACTCGTTTCAGTTCTCCTTTTTCTCTTCTCCCCTGTTCTTCTGACCGGCGTTTGACCCCCGGTGGTCGTTCTTCCAGTTCAAGGGGGTAACAATTCCCGGTTCTTTCCTGATCGGGATCTCGACCCAGCCCCAGGGACTCAACAAGATGACGCGCAATGCGATTCCCTGGTCGGAGAGGGCCCGTACATGCGGCAGGTACCGCACAACGTCTTCTGCGAGCCAGCTGTCGCAAATCAGCCAGACCCGCCTGCAAAGCCCACGCGCAAAAAGGGTGGCATGGTCCACAGCCATTCGCATTCCCTCGTCAAAATCCATCGGGCCAAGGCACAGGACAATAGCATCACGGTTTTTGGGTATCTTTCCGAAATTCGGAAGGAGATCCGCAAACGGTTCAACCCATGACAGCCTTGAAAGAATTGAATCCGGGTCCCCGGAAAAGCGTCTTTCGTCGTACCCGTAGAGAAATTCCTCGTCCGAAAACAGGGGTCCCTCACCCTTCAGTGCAGACACCATCCACGACTGGATCTCCTGAACGAGCTGGACAAGAGCAGGCGGAAAATCTTCTCCCGTCATCGCCTTGAGAATTTCGCCAACGGTCATGGAGCCTTCTTCCCTTTTCGACTCGTCCATCCCGGGACACCCCCTTCCTGCATGGAAATTCCTACCGGCAGAGAATACCACAATTCTAAGCGTTTTTTACGCCTGGAATCCGCTATAATTCTGGGGTAACGAGATTCCCCGCATGGGAGGGCAAATTCATTGAAACCGTTTCTCCTCAAAGCTGATTTGACGCAGGTTCTTCTGATCGACATGCAGGAAAAGCTTTTCCCGGCAATTCATGACACAACGCATCTCCTGAAACAGACCCAGTTTCTACTTTCGTCCTGCTCAATTCTCGGAGTTCCGGTCAAATACACCGAACATTACCCAAAGGGACTTGGGGCGACGCTGGCGGAATTATCCGTTTGCCTGCCCGAAGGGAGCGCCCGTTTCGAGAAGATCCATTTTTCCTGCTGGGCCGAGCCGGGATTCAATACCTTCTTCCACAGGGAAGGACGGTCCCAGGTCATCCTGGCTGGAATCGAGGCGCATATTTGCGTCTTCTCGACCGCAATGGAACTCCTGAATGTCGGTTACGATGTAGCCATTGCCGCCGATGCTGTCGGCAGCCGGAATCCTGCTCACCGGGACATGGCGCTCGAAACGTTACGGCATGCGGGAGCTTCCGTCCTGCCTGTCGAATCGATTGTTTACCAGATACTAGAAAAGGCAGGAACTCCGGCCTTCAAGAAAATTCTTGCCGCCATCAAATAGAAAGGAGCAATCCTGATGCCAATCGACCGTATCCGCGCCATGGAACTCCATCGACGAGCAAAAGGGAAAATCAAGATTTACCCCACCGTCAACATCGTAAACGAGGAAGACCTTTCCATGGCTTACATACCCGGAAGCGTGGGTCCCTGCCAGGCCATTCAGGAGGACTCTGAAGCCAGTTACGATCTCACCGGGCGCGGAAACAGGATTGCCGTGATCACTGACGGAAGCGCAGTCCTCGGCCTTGGAGATATCGGCCCTGAAGCAGCCCTTCCCGTGATGGAGGGGAAATGCCTTCTTTTCAAACTATTCGGCGATGTCAACGCCTTGCCTATCTGCCTCGACAGCAAAAAACCCGAAGACATCATCCACACGGCCGCATTGCTGGCCCCCGGCCTAGGTGGTTTCAATATCGAGGACATTTCAAGCCCGAACACCTTTACCGTCGTGCAAGAGCTCCAAAAAATCGTATCGATCCCGGTGCTCTGCGACGACCAGCACGGCACTGCCGTCGTCATGCTGGCGGCTCTTTGGAATGCCCTGGAGGTTGTCGGGAAACCCATCGAAAAAGTCTCCATCGTAATTTGCGGAGCCGGGGCTGCCGGCCTCTCGGTCGCTGATCTGCTCATGAAAGCAGGCGCTTCCGGGATCACGCTTTTGAACAGCGCGGGGATTCTGTGCCCCGAAAATCCCCGTATGAACCATATCCAACTCGAATTCTCCAGCCGGACAAACCCGGACGGGCGAAGGGGCGGACTTGAGGAAGCCATTAAGGGTGCGGATGTGTTCATTGGTTTGTCCAAGGGTGGGCTGCTGGACCCGGATTGGGTGAAAACCATGGCGCCCAATGCCATAATCTTTGCCCAGTCCCTCCCCGACCCCGAGATCTCACCGGAAGCCGCCCGGGCTGCCGGTGCAGCGGTTATGGCATCAGGGCTTTACGATTACCCAAACGTCATTTCCAACCTGCATTCCACGCCAGGAATCATGCGAGGGGCACTCGATGTAAGGGCGGCGTCGCTGAACGACACGATTTTCCTTTCCGCTGCCAGGGCCCTGGCTAGCGTCGTAGACCGACGGAAACTCACTCCGCAACACATCATGCCTGACCTTTTCTGTGACGAGGTTGTTCCTAAGGTGGCCGAAGCCGTAGCGCAGGCCACCATTGCCGAAGGCCTTGCCGCTCACCCCCTCCCAAAGGGACAGGTTTATACCGACACTTGGGAAAGGCTTTTCGGCGGAAGAGCTTCGCGCCTTTAACTGGATTTTTGAAGAAAGAAAAAGAAGGGGGTCCTTTCAAGGACCCCCTTCTTTTTCTTTCTTCAACTTTCTTTCGAACTCTATAAGTGCCAACTTTAGGGACACACCTGATGGTCCTCCGTATCCCCTCATCTGCCCGTCTTTCCCAACCACACGGTGACAAGGTAGGAACAGAGCCCATGGGTTCGCCCTCATGATCGCACCTACGGCCCTCGCTCCGCCTGGAATTCCCGAGCGAACCGCAACTTCCCCGTAACTGAGAGTTTCCCCGAAAGAAAGTGCAAGAACGGTGTTCCAGACCGCTGCAGTCGTAATGGAAGGTTCTTTTTCGGTACAGAGGCACACACCGAAATGTTCACCATTCCAGTAGCGCTCCCAGCCGACGTCAAGCCAATCGGGACCGGGTTCGCCGCTTTGCATTGGCGCCAAGCTGTCCTTTGTTGAAGCCAGGCTGAAAAGACCGGAGTTCCCCCACGTTGCGATCCAATCTCCAAAGGAAGAAATTAGGCGTGTATGTCTTTTCTCTTCTCCAGGCATGACCACTTTCCAGTTCATTTTCAGAATACCCCCTTTGCCTTAAGGAGGAACAGGACTGTCCCGGCTAGCGTAACATAAACGGAGTGACGCTCACTTCTCCACAGCCGGGACGGCTCGAAGGGGCCTTTCAGGCGATCCCACCCTGGGACCCTTACCGGCACCAACCGTGGCGTTCGGGCCATGTATTCAAGATAGTTCTCTCCAAAACGTTCTTTCAGGAAAGCCTCTTCGTGGGGAATGATCAGGAAACCATATAGAAACACAAATGCCCCACAAAAAACCAGGACGGAAACGGGACCCGACATAAGGCTCCAACCCAGGCCTATCAGGCCGTTACCAAGATACAGCGGGTTCCTGACAATCCCGAACGGTCCCCAGGTTACGAGAAATCCCGCATTCACCGTCTCCCTGCGGTATCCTTCTATTGAGCCTGCAGCCCAGAAACGGAGCGCCTGCCCCAAAAGGACCACGATAATCCCGGGGGCGAGAAAGCCTTCGCCGGTTTTACCCAATAACAGTATAAGCAAGGCCAGGATCGTCCAAATACCTCCTCGCATGCGGAACGTCCAGGCGCGCAGTTCGTCAAGCTTCATTTTCTTCCGTTTTCGCCTCGTGGAGAATTTGATCTGCCATACCCCATCCAAGGAACCTTAAGGCGACGATGGCCCCCAGCCCGATGGCGATGTATTCCGTGAAAAACCTCCAAGCAATCGCCATGACGCCTGAAAGGTTCAACGGAATCAGGTAACTGAATATGGTGGCTCCCCCCGCTTCCGCGAAACCGCTTGCCCCAGGAGTGGGAACAAAATACATGACGAAATTGAAAAGAGCCTGTATAAGGATTGCCTGACCGTACCGAATCGGCAACCCAACTGCCTTGACCAGTGTCGGTAGAACGCTCCACAGGCAGAAAAGCTGCCCGAGGGAAAGGACAATGCCCGTTACGAAAAAGCTGAAACCGGTGGTGAAGAATAGCCTGAAATTCTCGGTGTAATTATCGATCTCCCTGTTCAGGCGCCTGACCACGCTTAAAACCATCATCGGCTTCACAATTCCGATCCTTTTCAGGAGAAGAGTGACGATCTTTCCTAGTCGCTTGACCATCTTCGGATATATAAGGCTTAGGAAAACCAGAACCCAGGTCAATAGGACAAAAGCGGCAACGTAGTAGAAAACGCCGGTTACAAAGGTGCTTCCCGACAGGACGTCCGGAGCAAAGATCAGGGTCATCGCGACAACGCAACCGACCATGAAAAGGGTGACCAGGGTTCGGGTTAACGTGATGGCAACACCTTTCCCAACGGCAATTCCGTTCCTGTAAAGGACATATATCTGGAACGGGCCCCCACCGCCTTGCATGGGAGTGATTGCAGAGCCGAAATAGTTGAGCCAGGAAAGACAGACCGAAAGCCGAAAACCGACCCTTTCGCCTGCTGCACGGGCAAAAGACATGAACCGAAGGGCATCAAAAATCCAGGACAGCACAACAAGGCCAAAAGCCTCAAGGAGAAACCTTTTCCTTGCGGAAAAAAGAAACCAGATTGTTCCCCTATCCACAGTGAAAAAGAGGACAAGTCCGACAGATAGCAAGGTAATCCCAAGGAAAAGGGCGATGCCTTTGCGTAGACTCAAGCCCGGGCTCCTCCTTCTGCGTGGAAGGTTGCAATGAGCTTACTTGCGCGGAGGACGCGATTCTGCCTTCTGCGGAAGCGTAACCACTTTATCATACCGACCAAAGCTTTGCCCTTTTGTTTAAATGGAGAAAGAGAACCCTGGACAGGAGACTCACTAAATAAGGCCGATGCGGTCGGGGCCTTGTTGCGGAAGACCCAGTTTCCAGGCTAGAACCGCAGCCTGTGTCCGGTCCTTGACATCCAGCTTCTTGAGAAGATGGCTGATATGGTTCTTGACCGTTTTTTCGGAGAGGACCATCATATTTGCAATTTCCGCGTTGCAGAACCCTTGTGAAACCCAGTACAAGACTTCCTTTTCCTTCGGGGTCAACTCCAGAAGAAGGGACATTTCGTCCCGGCGCGGGTTCATTCCGTTACCGCAATTGTTTTTAAGTTTCGGGTCAACGTACCGGTCACCCCTGGCGACAGTCCGAATGGCACACAGGAGTTCGAAAAAATTCGAGTCGGGAAGGATGAATCCTTGGACGCCAAGGGAAACCAGGTTCGCGATGCGTTCTTCGTTTTCTTCCCCGGTTATCGCGAGATAACGCATCGTCCTGAATGTCCCAGTCAACTCGCCGATAACGCTCTTCAGGTCGAGATTGGGCATCGCTGCATTGAAAAGCAGGAGGTCGGCGGGCTTTTGCCGGGCAATCCTCAGCAGTTCCGGGCCATCGGAGGCATCCCCAAGGATTTTCAGATCGGATTCGTGCTCAAGCGAATAGCGTATGCTGTCTCTCACAAGTCGATGACGTTCCGCCACGAGCATGGTGATTTTTTGCATAAAGGTGCACCTCCGGACTGGGTCTTGAGTCCTATTATAGACGATGGGGGCCGTAAGCATGAAGATTCAGGAACTCACCAGGAATGCACGCAGGAAGATTGGGAAGGTGATTCACGACTTCTCCCTCATCCGGGAGGGCGATCGCCTCATGGTCGGGGTCTCCGGCGGGAAGGACAGTCTCCTCCTCCTGGTTTCCCTCAAAGGGCTCCAAGCCCGCAGTCCTGTCTCTTTCTCGATTGAGGCCTGTTCGGTGGACCCCACTGACGGGAAAACCAACCTTTCACCCATAGCCAGGCTTTGTGAAACGTTGGAAATTCCCTATACCGTCGTTCCCGTTCCGATTTTCCGCCTGGTTGAAGAAAGGGAGGAAAAAACCCCCTGCAGCTTTTGTGCGAACATGCGTCGGGGAATTTTGAGCTCCACCACCCGTCAAAGGGGCTGTTCAACGCTATGCCTCGGGCACCATTTGGACGACATCGTCGAAACCACCCTGATGAACCTTCTATTTTCCGGGCAATTCAAGTGCTTCGCGCCCCTGACCTGGCAGGATCGGACAGAAGTCAGGGTGATCCGACCCCTGGCCTACCTAGAAGAAGTTCAGGTCGCTCGCGAGGCTGACCGCCTCAAACTCCCCTTGGTCGATTTCCTCTGCCCTTTTTCTGCCGACAGCCAGAGGGCCTGGATTAAATCCCAGGTCGCTGCCCTGTCAAAATCTGTCAAGGGAATGAAGTTCAACGTGCTCCATGCATTGAAAGCAGGAGAAGATCCCGGCGAAAACTGGCATTTCCCACCCTGATCCTCATTCCCCCCCTTCCTGTTACCGATATTTTCATCTAAAATTCTTATTAGAGACGAGAAACGCAACAAACACGGGAGCTGCCGAGAGGAGAGAATCCATGACCTTTGATTCCGGGACGATCGATCGCTATTTCGCGTGGGATCCGCAGGAAGACGAGGAATACAGGGACAATATCACCGGAACCGGTACGATCGGCGGAAAGGGACGATCGCTCCTTTTCGCGATGCGTAGGTTGAGGGAAAGCGGTGAACCCCTGCTCGACCAAGTGGAAATCACGACAAGCACTTTTTTCGGAGTGGGCGTTTTTCACGATTTCCTTTCCAATGTCCCGCGCCTTGATTCCCTCTTGGGCGCCAGGGACCCGGATTTGCTTGAAAATGCCTTCCTTTCAACTCCCCTTCCCGCTTATGCCGTGAGGGCTGTCGAAAAATACCTTTCCACCATGACGGATCCTGTTGTGGTAAGAAGCAGCTCAAGGCTCGAAGATTCCCTCAAACACTCTTTTGCAGGCAAATACATGTCCACTTTCCTGATCAACGGAGCCGATCAATCCTTGTCCGAGCGGGTTGATGCGGTTGTCGAACAAATGAAGAGAATTTATGCCCGCACTTATTTCCCGACCGCCGGAAGCTACCGGAAAAAACACGGACTCCCCGAGGACGAGATGGGCCTGATCCTGATGAGGATGGCCGGTAAGTGGCGCGGAAAATATTTCTACCCGGCTATGGCTGGCGTGGGTTTCTCCAGAAATTACCGGAGGTGGACGACTCGAATCCGGGCGGAGGACGGGGTTTTGCGCATCGTGTTCGGGCTGGGTACCCTCAGCACGAAACGGGGATATGCCCGCACCTTTTCACTCTCCAACCCCATGCTCAGGCCGGAAGGCCTTAACCCCTTCAACATCATGCGCCATTCCCAGGAAGCCTTCCAGGCTGTCGGCCTGGAAGAAAAACAACTCCTGACCTTGAACATCACCCGTTCCTGGAAAGAAATCATTCCTCACGTCCCCAACTTCCGCCTCTATGCACAGATCTACAATCCTGACAACTTTGGAGGATATTTCACGTATATCGGCAGCTACCCTTCGTTCCAAAGCGACTCGTCCAAGATCTGCTTTTCCTTCGAGGATTTCCCTTGCCGCCATAAGCCTTTCTTCGAGATTATGCGCAAGCTGTTGCCATTCCTTGAAGATGCGATGGGCGTCCCGGCAGACCTCGAATTCGCTTACGAGCCGGTGGATCAAAAACTCCAGCTGCTTCAGTGCCGCCCTCTCTGGAAGGGTGAGGGTTCAGGGACGGGGGCCAAGCCAGATCTCGAGGGACGCAAGATCCTTTTCCGAGCTGACAGAATGGTGACCAACGGCTACGCGGAAGGTATACCCTACCTTGTTTACATCGACCACCGCGTCTACGCGCTGACAAGCCAGTTTTACGAGATCGCACGCGGTCTGGGCTCTATCAACGCCAAGCTTGAGGGGAAGCAATTCATCCTGGCCGCGCCGGGCCGTGTCGGATCAAGCAACCCGCAGCTGGGAGTCCCGGTAAAGTACAACGAACTGACAAACTGCCGATGTATTGTCGAGATCGGCATCCCAAAGATGGGATTCATGCCGGAGCTTTCTTATGGCACGCATTTCTTCTCCGATCTTGAGGTGGATGACGTTCTCTACATGCCGGTTTACGATGGGGAAAGAAACAATGTTTTCGACGAACCCGCCCTGGACGATAGCCCTTACGAACTTGGCCCGCACCCCGCCATCCGAATTTACAGGGGCAGTTTTTCAGTCTATACCAGCGGAGACGATAACGAGGGCATCGTCGTACAAGATGCGATGTATCCCCACATATGAGCCACAAGTGGAAAAAAGCAGGACCCGGCCGTTGAAAGCCGAGCCCTGCTTTTTCCATTTGTATCCCTTTTGTATCCCTTTCTACCTCAAAAGCCCGGATACGACAAAATCGATTGCGTCATCCGTCGAAAGCCCCTTGGCCATGAGCCCCTGGATCTTGTCGTCCGCGATCCTTCCAATTGCCGCCTCATGGGTGACTTCAGCTTCCGGGTGAGATGCCTGGACGACCGGGGAGGCCACGGCCTTTGCCTCCCCCTGGATAACCTCCGTGCAGTCCACGTGACCTCTCGCCCCCGGGGCAGCACCGTCCACGAGTCCCAGGAACTTGCCCTGGCTCCTGTCCTTTAAGACGACCCTGGCCTTGATCAGGGCGGAACTTTCAGGACCGGTTAGCCGGACGATGTCACGGACCTGGCAGAAATCATCGTACTTTCCGTAGACTTTCGACGTGATCTCGACTCGGCTCCGCCTGCCGAACGCCTCAACATCGATGTCGATGGCCAGGTTTCCAACTCTTCCCTCCACCAGCGTGAAATCCCCTCTGTAGGTCGCTCCCTCGTCGATTCGGACCCGGCTAACCGGTCGAACGTCAATGCGACCTTCGGGGCCATGGACATGGACCTCCCGATAGCTGAAGTTTGAATGGGGACCCAGGTGAATCTCTCCTTCCATGGCGTGGAGGAACTCGATTGCGTTCGGAAAAATGCAGTGCGCCTGGAATTCTGCGGAAGCTTTCTCTTCTAGACGAATCCGGCTCTTGATGACCTGCCTTCCCGTGGTTGCAAGGTGCCCGAAGCAAAGGTGGACAGGCTTTGGAACGATCACCCCTGCCTCGACCGTTATATTGGCATCAATGCCGTCTTCCGTTTCCTTTGCCTCTATCAGGACTCCCGGCAAGGCATGGGAAGCAAGGATATGGTTCCCGTGGACCACAACGTAGATCGCGTCTTCTGAACCAAAAGACCCGGCTTCGCCGCCCGTTTTCTCGGCAATGGCCACTAGCGTCTTGTACTCTTCAGTAACGTCATGCATGACTGACCGCCACCTCCCCGGCTTTCGAAGGTTCAAGATCGAGGCACGGTTCGCACTGGGAGAGGAAATACCGCTTGACGGCTTCCGCGCTTCCCTCCAGGATCATTTTCCCGGCGCACATCAGGTAGGATCGGTCACAGGCGGCCGCGACGTCTTCCCTGTGGGTGATGATCAGTACGCTGCTGCCTCCCGTGGCCAGGATCTTGAACAAACCCATGACCTCGCCAAGGGCCAGGAGGTCGACGCCCGAATCGGGTTCATCGAGGATCGCTAGTTTCGGTTTCATCAGGTAAATCGAAGACAGTTCAATACGTTTTCTCTCTCCCCCGGAAAGTCCCTTGTCGACCAACCGGTCGAGATAGTGTGATTCCATCTGGACCAGTTTCAGGGCTTCGGACAGTGACTCTTCGTCGGCCGCGGGGTTGGACAGGCGAAGGTAGTCCCGGACCGGGATCCCCTCGTAGCGGGCCGGGTGCTGCCACGCGAGAGTTATCCCGGCACGTGCACGTTCCGTAACGGTCCAGTCTGTGATGTCCTGTCCGTTAAACCAGACCCGTCCAGCTTTGGGAGCATATTGGGGAAGCCCCATGATCGCGTACGCGAGGCTCGATTTCCCCGCGCCGTTCCGTCCCAGGACGCCGCAAATCTCGCCGGGTTTTACCTGCATGGAGATACCCCTTAGGATAGGGTTTCCCTCTCTTTCCACCTCGATGCCTTTTACGAATAGCAGCTGGGGTTCCAGCAATCCCCTCACCTCTTCCCCTTCATTCAAGCCTCTAGGCAACCCCGAAGCCAAGACATTTGACCAGGGCATAAACCGTTTCAAGCCTGGCCAGGGTCTCGCCCCTCAAGCGGGCCTGTTCGACGAGCATGCCAACGATGGCATCCACTTCCGTCTCTCGCCCGTTTTCCACATCCTGGAGCATCGAGGTTCGATTATCCGCGGTTTTATCAAGCACCGATCGCACGAGAGCCCACAACGACTCGTTGTCGATTTCTTCTCCGGCCAGCTTTGCAGCCCTTATGCCCTCTTCCGCGAGTTCCCTCATGAGTTCGACTGCGTCCGGCATTTCGAGCATTTGCCCATTTTTAAGGCGGGTCAGGGCGGAAACCGTGTTCACTGAAGCGTTCAGTATCACCTTTTCCCAAAGGGCCCTTCTCGGGTCAGGCTCCAGCCTGACTTCCATGCCCGCCCTTTCCAGGATCTCCATGACACGGGAGACATCCCTCCCCCTTTTCCAGGGGCCGAAGCGGATCATGCCATCCCCGCCCCAGGCTATGATTCCGGGGCCGACCCGGTGCGCACCGTACGTGCAGGTACCCGCCGCGACATGATCCTCCCCGAGTTCTCTTGCCAAAGTTTCCGCGTTTCCAAGCCCATTCTGGAGAGTTAGCACAATCCCGTTGTGCGGTAGGTGTCCCTTTAAACTCAGGGCCGCCTCTTCAGTCTGGTAGGCTTTGACCAGAACGAGTACCAGGTCCGCCGCCGGTTCGAGCCCGTCCAGGGCAGGCACCACGGTGCATTTTGCTTTTACGGTGTTGCCTTCGCGGTCCAGGAAGGTTATCCCATTGGCCTGTATGGCATCGAACTGCGCCCCCGGCCTCTGGCAGACAAGGACATCGACACCGGCGCGGACAAGCTTGAAGGCCAAGAGGCTTCCAAGAGCACCGCAACCGATAATCGTTACTTTCATTTCAGGTCCTCCAGGACGGAGGAATCCATCTTGAAGGAATGCTCTTCAGCCGGGAAGATGCCCGACTTTACTTCGTTGACGTACCGGGTTAGCCCCTCCGTGATTGTTTTGGACCCCTCGGCGTAAACCTTGACGAACTTTGGCCGGAAGGCTCCGTAAAAATCAAGCACGTCATGCAGGACCAAGACCTGGCCATCACATGAAGGACCTGCGCCTATGCCAATCGTCGGAATTGTCAGCCTTTCCGTGATCGCCTTCGCCAGGAGCGCAGGGACACATTCCAGGACCAGTGCGAAAGCCCCCGCCTCGGCGACAGCCATCGCGTCCTCGAAAACCCGCCGAGCCCCCGCGCTGTCTTTTCCCTGGACCTTGAAACCGCCAAGTGCGATTGAAGTCTGGGGGGTGAGTCCAACATGCCCCATGACGGGTATCCCCGCCCTGACAATTGCCCTGATCGTCTCGAGGCGGCTGGTGCCGCCTTCCAGCTTGACCGCCTGGACCCTTCCTTCCCGCAGCAGGCGCCCGGCGTTCTTTATGGCTTCCCGGTCATCGACCTCGTAGGACATGAAGGGCATGTCCCCGACCAGGAAGGCCTTCTCGGAACCGCGGGACACGGCTGCGCAGTGAAGGATCATCATCTCAAGCGTCACTCCGAGCGTGTCGGGAAGACCATGTTCGACCATTCCGACGGAATCCCCGACGAGGAGCATCTCGGCTCCAGCTCCTTCCGCCAGCCTGGCTTGCCATGCATTGTAAGCTGTCAACATGGCGATACGCTCGTTTTCGGCCTTCATTCTGCGGAAATCGTTCAATCCAAGGCGGCACGTCATGAACTCACCTCATTCAGGATCATGTTGTCGATAAGCCGTGTCTTGCCAACGCGAACTGCCAGGGCAAGCACAACCGGTTTTTCGACTTTGTTCGCAAGCGATAGGTCCGCTGCGTGACGCAGCTCGACATATTCCACCTTGAGGTTTTCTTCTTTTCCCAATTCTCTCTTGACGCTCTCGACCAGAATGGCGGCGTCCGCTTCGCCGCTGCTGAACTGCTCCCTTGCCTTCTTCAGGGAGCGGTTCAGGACCAGAGCCGTCTGCCTTTCGGAGGCAGAGAGGTAAACGTTCCGGCTGCTTAGGGCAAGCCCGTCAGGTTCCCTGACGATCGGACACCCCCTGATTTTGACGGGGACATTCAAGTCGCGGACCATTCTCCTGATGACCTGGAGCTGCTGGAAATCCTTTTCGCCGAAATAGGCTCGGTCCGGCGCAACGATGTTGAACAGCTTGAGCACGATCGTGCAGACTCCTCGGAAATGGCCGGGCCTCGACGCGCCGCATAGATCCCGGCTCACCCTGTCTTCCATTACGAAGGTTGAGTGATCAGCCGCGTAAAGATCTCCCGGTGCCGGGCAGAAGACAACATCGACTCCCTCTTTTTCCAGCAGCTGCGTGTCTCGTTCCAAATCCCGCGGATAGGCATCGAAATCCTCGTTCGGCCCAAACTGGGTCGGGTTTACGAAAATCGAAACGATCGTCACTGCGTTTTCAGCCCTTGATTTCCGCACAAGGGACAGATGCCCTTCATGCAGGTACCCCATCGTCGGTACAAGTCCAATTTCTGCACCGCCGGTCCTAAGTTCGCGAACGGTTTTTCTCAGTTCATCGATGCACCCGTCTACCCGAAGCAAGAGAATCCCCCCTAAACGGACAGGGCCATTCCGAGGACTTTTCCGAATCCCTCCGATGCTTCTTCCGCATCGCTGCCATACCCTGCCCTTCCCATCAGCCCATAAGTATAACGCTTCCCCTGTTCAACGCCAGGCTGGTCAAACGGGTCCACCTGGAACAATAGCCCTGTCAACGCGGTCACCATTTCGTAAAGAAAAACCAGCGCGCCGAGGCGAATGCCGTCCAGGCAGGGGAGTTCCATCCATATGACCGGTTTCCCGGCTTTCATGAGCGCAGCCACTGTGGATTGTGCTTCCACGGTCAGCAGTTCGGAAAACGTATGTCCACCCAGGTAGAAAGCCGGGGACATCTCCTCCATTTTCATGGAGGGAATATGAAGTTCCGGTTCCTTTTTCTTCACGTCGATCAGGGTGAATAGCTTATCGTCCGGCCCGTCAACATAAAGCTGGACCTGTGAGTGCTGGTCTATCGCTCCAAGGGCACGAATTGGCGTGCTGCCTTTTCCGCCCTTGCCAAGGCTTTCCCCCCAAAGCTGGGCGTGCCATTCGGCGAAGCGTTCGAGGCCATCGCAGTAAGGCATCGTCACGGTCATGTGCCTCCCCTGGCCGAAATGGAGGAAGTGAAGGGCTGCCAAGAGCCAGGCTGGATTCTCCCAAAGCCCCTTCGCTTTCTTGATGCGGTCATCCATCAACCTCGCTCCCTCGAGCATTTCCGAAACGGGAAGACCAAGTCCCAGGGCCGACAGGAGGCCGACAGCGGAGAAAACGGAAAATCGTCCCCCCACGTCTGCCGGGACCGGAAGCGAGCCAAGAGCTCCCTTCTTGGCAAGCACCCGAAGGATCCCCTTCTCGGGGTCCGTAATGAAGACGAAGCGCGATAGGGCCTTTTCAGACCCAAGCTTTTCGCTGAGCGCTTCGAAAAACCAGAGGAAAAGCGTGATCGTTTCAGCGGTCGCACCGGATTTGCTCACGACGATAAACGCCGTCCGTTGCGGGTCAATGCAGTCCCAGATGGCCGATAGGCCTTTCGGGTCGGGGTTGTCTGCCATATAAAAGCGCGGAACCTTGCGTTCTTTTCGGCTTAACTCGTTGTGATAGGGGTGAAGGAAGGCATCGTTTAGCATGAGGTTTCCCAGTGCGGATCCGCCGATGCCGACCTGGACGATGGAATCGAAACCCTCGAGCTTTTCGGCAACTGAGCGGATCGGTCCAATGTCCTCATAAGGAAGTCTCATCCAGCCGAAACCCGTTTTTCCTTCTTCTGAATTTTTCCTGAGGGATTCTTCTGCCTGCCGTAGCGGTTCTTCGAGAGACAGAAGTCGTTCTTTCCCAATGTACGGCCCAGCCTCTTCATTTCCAATAACTCCGCCAAGACCGATCGTGAAGAGATTCGTTTTCATGCGAACGCCTCCAGGAAATGAAAAATTAGAAGGGGCTGGTTCAACCAGCCCCTTCTTCTGTCGTTTTCCAAAAAAATGCCTAGGCCTTGATGATTCCGGCGTCCTTCAATGCTCCCTCGATCTCGGAAGCGTTAAATCCGACAATGAAGCGTTCGTTCACCTGTGTGACAGGAACTCCCATCTGGCGTGTCTTCTTGACCATCTCCATCGCGGCTTCGCGATTTGCGCTTACGTCGACCTCCTCAAAGGCGACATTCATTTGCTTTAGAAAATCCTTGACCTTTGTGCACCAGGGGCATGTAGGGGTTGAATAGACTTTTACACTCATGTTTTATCTCCTCCCGCGAAGAAAGTCCGTACCTGATCGTATACCACTATGGGGATATTATCATAGTGTAAATGATTGTCAATCTTGCCCTGCGGTACCCCCGGTCAACTGGCATCCCGTTTGTGCCTTTCTCGCATTTTTTCACAGGTGGTTCTTTTCTCACAAAACGGGTTTAAAGGTTATAATTACCGCGATTGGCGGATGAAACGGGGAGGGAGCCGCGACGCTCCCCCCTGAATTTGTGTGGAGTGGGCGAGGAGGGAAACCAATGCCAACGTTGGTCATGGGAAAACCCGAGCTCGAGGAGGCCTTGCGGCCTATAATCGAGCGTTTCAAGGGTGGCAAGGGGATCACGATCCCGCTTCTGGCTGCAGTCCAGGAAAGGGTCGGTTATCTTTCCAGTGATGCCCTTGACTTCCTGTCAAAGGAAATGGACATTCCGGCGGCAGAAATGTTCGGGGTCGCAACGTTCTACGCGATGTTCAGGCTTCAACCCCAGGGCAAGCATGTGATCCGCCTCTGCAGGGGTACCGCATGCCATGTACAGGGATCGCTACGAGTCGGGGAAATGCTCCAGCGTCACTTGAAAATCGAAGAGGGTCAGACGACGGAAGACGAACTTTTCACTCTTCAGTTTGTCGCCTGCCTGGGTTGCTGCAGCCTTGCACCTGTAATGATGGTCGATGACGAGGTTCACGGCCGGCTGACGCCCGAAAAAGCCGTCGAAATCCTCGAATCCTATCGCAAGCCCGACTGAACGGAGGTGTCCAGGTTGTCAAAAATCATCGTGAAGGTCGGCATGTCCAGCTGCGGGATTGCAGCAGGCGCCGGACCCGTTTATGAAAAGATCGAGGCCCTTCTCAAAGGGCGGGATGATGTTGAGCTTAAGAAGGTCGGCTGCATTGGCCTCTGTTTCCATGAACCGCTCGTCGAAATCGAACAAGACGGCAAAAGTTCCATATATGGTGAAATGACTCCCGAAAAGGCTGAGGCGCTCCTTACGGAAAAAACGCATTTGAGCCCCGTCCTTAGCCAGGTCCAGGATGCCCCTGAAAATCACATGATGGGGAAACAGGTTCGCATCGTCCTCCGGAACTGCGGCCTTATCGACCCCCAGAAAATCGAGGAATACGAGCAGCGTGGAGGTTACGCCTCCCTTCGCAAGTCCCTCCTTGAGCTGTCCCAGGACCAGGTCATCGACGAGGTCCTGAAAAGTGGCCTCCGCGGACGGGGTGGGGCCGGTTTCCCGACGGGCATGAAGTGGCGTTTCGCCCATGACGCCAAGGGAGACTCCAAGTACGTCGTCTGCAATGCGGATGAAGGCGACCCTGGAGCCTTCATGGACCGATCCGTCCTCGAAGGAGACCCCCACAGCATCATCGAGGGAATGGCCATATGCGGCTACGCAATCGGGGCTGCACAGGGAATCATCTATTGCCGTGCCGAGTACCCCCTCGCGATCAAGCATCTTAACAAGGCCCTTGACCAGGCCCGCGAAAAAGGATACCTCGGCCCGAAAATTCTCGGGACCGATTTCTCCTTCGACATCTACATCAAGGAAGGCGCAGGAGCTTTCGTCTGCGGCGAAGAGACAGCCCTTATCGCTTCCATCGAAGGCAAGCGGGGCATGCCTCGCCCAAGACCGCCGTTCCCGGCCCACAAGGGCGTTTTCGGGAAACCCACTAACATCAACAACGTCGAAACGCTCGCCAACATTCCCTGGATCATCGCCAACGGCCACGCGGCTTTCGCCCAGTACGGCACGGAAAAAAGCAAGGGGACGAAAGTGTTCGCCCTCGCCGGGAAAATCAAGAAGGGCGGCCTTGTTGAAGTCCCCATGGGGATGCCCCTCAGGGACGTCATTTACACGATCGGCGGCGGGATCCAGGACGACCGGGCATTCAAGGCCGTCCAGATGGGCGGGCCTTCCGGCGGATGCATCCCCTCAAGCCTCATTGACACTCCCGTTGACTACGAGTCGATCACGGCGACGGGAGCCATCATGGGATCGGGCGGAATGGTCGTCATGGACGAGGGGACCTGCATTGTGGACGTGGCCCGTTTCTTCCTCTCCTTCACCCAGAAGGAATCCTGCGGCAAGTGCCCGTTCTGCCGAATCGGCACGAAGCGCATGCTGGAGATCCTGACGCGCATCTGCGAAGGCAAGGGTAAGATGGAAGATTTGGAGACCCTTAAGGAACTGGCGCCCCAGATCAAGGACGGTTCCTTGTGCGGACTCGGCCAAACGGCCCCAAACCCGGTTCTGACCACCCTGAAATACTTCGAGGACGAATATCTAGCCCACATACGAGACAAGAAATGTCCCGCAAAGGTGTGCACGGCGCTTATCCATTATGTGATCGACCCGGCCAAGTGCATCGGCTGCACGAAGTGCGCACGGGCCTGCCCGGTTAGCGCCATCACGGGAGAGATCAAGAAGCCCCACTTCATCAACGACGATGTCTGCATCCGCTGCGGACAGTGCATGAAGGCCTGCCCTGTCAGCGCCATCAGCGTGGAGTAAGGAGGAACGATGACCATGGAACGCAATGTGAAGGTCATCCTTGACGGCAAAGAAGTTTATGGGTACAGCGGACAGAAGATCCTCGACCTTTGCGCGGAATGCGGTGTTGAGATTCCGACGCTCTGCTACGACCCCCACCTGTCCGTGCACGGGGGCTGTTCCGTTTGCCTGGTGGACGTCAAGGGTGCAAAAAGCCTGGTTCGGGCCTGTGCCTCGACCATCGCCCCGGGGTTGGTCATCCAGACTGACACCGAAAGGGTACGAAAAGCCCGCAAACTTGCCCTGGAACTTCTTTTCTCCGACCATGTCGGGGATTGCCGCCCCCCGTGCACACTAACCTGCCCCGCTCATGGTGATGTCCAGGGCTACGTCAACCTGGCCGCCCAGGGCAAGTACGAAGCCTCCCTCGCCGCGCTCCACCAGAACATCACGCTACCGGCTTCGATTGGAAGGGTTTGTCCCGCTCCGTGCGAGGAGAAATGCCGCCGAAACTTCGTGGACGAACAGCCCGTATCCATCCGTGAGATCAAGCGGTTCGTGGGAGACTGGTGCCTCCAGAACGACGCTCTTACTCCGATTCCCGTCATTGAGGAAAACCGCCGCAAAGTGGCTGTCGTCGGGGGAGGCCCGGCTGGGGTATCCGCTTCCTATTTCCTCAGGAAACTCGGTTACGGGGTCACACTTTATGAAAAGGAATCCGATCTCGGCGGAATGATGCGTTACGGGATCCCGGATTACCGTCTCCCGCGTGAAATCCTCAAACGCGAAATCCAATGGCTTGTCGACCACGGCGTCCAGGTCCGCCACGGCATGGCACTCGGCCGCGATTTCTCCATCGAGCAGCTGCGGGACGAAAACGACGCGGTTCTTCTTGCCATGGGCTGCTGGAAGTCCTCGCCAATGCGCACGCCGGGCGAAAACCTGGCCGGCGTCATCGGCGGCATTGATTTCCTCTACAAGGTCAACAACGATCTCCCGGCGGAAATCGGCAGCAAGGTCGCCGTTATAGGCGGGGGAAACACCGCCATGGACGCTTGCCGTTGCGCCAGGCGGCTTGGGGCAAAATCGGTCACCATCGTATACCGTCGAAGCCGTGAAGAGATGCCGGCACAGGATATTGAGATCCAGGAAGCCATGGAGGAGGGCGTCGAGTTCCTTTTCCTGATGGCCCCGAAGGCCGTTCTCGGTGAAGGCTGCGTTGAGGCGCTGGAGTGCGAGAAAATGATCCTCGGCGAACCCGATGCCTCCGGCCGACGAAAGCCCATTCCGACAGGAGAGATAGTCCGGCTCGAAGTCGATACGGTTATTGCCGCAATCGGCCAGCAGATCCGATTTGACGGCCTGCCAGAGACGATCCACGACGGGAAAAAGATGATAGTGGACGACAACTATGCCACTCCCCTCCCTGGCGTCTTCGTTTGCGGAGACCAGCAGACCGGTCCTGACATCGCGGTCCGTGCCATCGGTAACGGCCACTACGCCGCGGAATCGATCCACGCCTACATCACGACCGGAAAGGCAAAGAAACCTTTCGAATACGATGTGGTCCGCGCGGACCTCGGGCCTGATGATTTCACCCATATCGAGAAGCAGCCCCAGGAGAAGGTTCCGCACATTGACCCGGAACTGCGAGTAAAGATGGGCTTCAAGGAATACGGACCCGGCTTTACCGAAGAACAACTTCTGAGGGACGCGAAACGCTGCATGGAATGCGGGTGTTCCGATCTCCACGAGTGCCGTCTCCGCAAGTATGGCCAACAGTACAATGTCGAGCCCGAACGCGTGGCGGGTGAGCACCTGCCGCGCGTCGTCGAAGCAAACGCTTTCTACGACCGGAACATGGACAAGTGCATCCTTTGCGGGCGCTGCGTACGCACTTGCGATGAGATAGCCGGCTTCCACGCGATTGACTTCACAAAGAGGGGTTTCGAAGGCCTGATCGACACCGAGTTCTGGAAACCCATCGATGAGTCGGAATGCACCTCCTGTGGGCTCTGCGTCCAGATGTGCCCCGTAGGCGCCCTGACCGAGAAGAAGGCTCCACGCTGGCCGCACAGCGAAAAACCGGTCCTGGTCCCCACAGCGTGTTCCGAATGCCCCGTCGGCTGCGACCTCGTCCTGAACCTGGACAAAGCCTCCTCAAGGCTCGTTCGCGTCACGACCGACCTCGACAACGCTTCCTCCCCAACGCAAGGCAACAGTTGCCGGATCGGGCGAGCCCTCCCCCTCTCCACGACCGAAGGCCGGCTCGGGGCTCCCGTTGTGCGAGTGAATGGCAAACCCTTCGAAAGCGACTGGGAAAACGCTCTGGTCCATGTTTCCACCAAGCTGCGAGCCATCCTTGAGGCCCATGGTCCCGAGTCGGTGCTGGTTCTGGCCGACGGGAACCTGAGCAACGAAGAATCCCTGGCGCTGGGCAAGTTCTCCGAGAACTGCCTCTCCAAGGCCCCTGTTCGCTTTTTGGGTCTTGAAGCTTCTTCCGGTGCCTGGACGACCTTCAAGGAAAAGTGGGGTTCCGACTGGAAGCCTGAAGATTACGGCGACCTGAACTCCTCCGACACATTCCTTCTACTGGACACGGACACCGACAATCGCCAGCCCGTCCTAACATCCTTCATTCGGAAGGCCATGCGCGCACGGCATGCCTCAGTTGTCAGCATCGGCCACATGCCCGAAAAGCTAGCCCGGGGAGAGGCCTTGTCGCTCGTTCCGCGCCCGGGGACGGAGGTCCACCTCATCCGCGGCATCATGGCAGCCATCCTCCGGATCAAGGGCACTCCGGTTCCCGAAATCCTTTCCGATTACACGCCGACAAAGGTCCAATCCCTTACCGGCGTCTCTTTGGGGCTTATCGACCAGGCTGCCGGTCTTCTAGCTTCCGCGAAGATGCTTTCATCCCTCTTCGGTGGTGTTTTCGCAGCGAACGCCGAGTTGTCCGCAGAAACGCTGCCGCTTCTCGAAACCCTGAAGCAGCGCCGTGTCCTTGTGCTTCACGAAGCGTCAAACGCCCAGGGACTTCTCTCACTCAAGGCCAATCCGGCCAGTGAGACACAAATCCAGGGACTTGTTCGTTCCGGAAGCATCAAGGCGCTTGTGCTGGCCGGGATTTCCGCTGAAAAGTTCCGACTTAATTCAGCGGACCTATCCGGATTGGACCTTTTCGTCAGCATGGTGACTTCTCCGAGTGAACTGGAATTGGAAGTGGCCGAGGTACTGCTACCCATCGCAGCCTGGACCGAGAGGGATGGTTCCTTTGCCAGCCTCACCGGACAGATTCGCCATCAGCCCGCAGGAGCTTCTCCTTACGGCAATTCCCAGAGCCTGGTTCGGGTTATTTCCAACCTTTCCAGAAAGATGAACGCCAACCTGCCCGCAGTGGAGCCTGCGATACTGCTTTAGCTTTGCGGGATACCGGTATAAAAAAAGAGGCAGGCCGTTTTCACGGCCTGCCTCTTTCGTTTCACTAAGACTAGTTCTCTTCCTCTTCCTCAACCTTGTGCGCGGCGATGACCTTCTTGGCGATTTCTGCCGGGACTTCCTCGTAATGGGAATAACTCATCGTGAAGGAACCGCGCCCTGAAGTCATCGAACGGAGAATGATCGCGTAACGGAACATCTCCGCAAGCGGAACCTGTGCCTTTACAACCTGCAGGCGCCCACGGCTGTCGATTCCCATGATCCGTCCTCTTCGGCTGTTGAAATCTCCCATGACGTCGCCCAGGTATTCCTCGGGAACGACGACCTCGGCGCTCATGATGGGTTCCAGAAGGATCGGGGAAGCTTCCACGATACCTTTCTTGAAAGCCATTGAAGCGGCGATCTTGAATGCCATTTCGGAAGAATCCACGTCGTGGTAGGAACCAAAGACAAGGGCCGCGCTAAAGTCTACAGTGGGGAATCCCGCGAGAACTCCTTTCAGGATGGCTTCCCTCAATCCCTTCTCGACCGCGGGGATAAAGGATTTCGGGACAGCCCCGCCGACGACCTTGTCGAGGAACTCGAAACCCGCCCCGCGCTCGCGGGGAGAGAACTCGATAACCGCGTCACCGTACTGGCCGCGGCCTCCTGTCTGCTTTTTATACTTGCCTTGGGCCTTTGCAGGCTTCTTGATCGTCTCCCGGTAAGGTACCTTAGGGGTTCCAGTCTCCAGTTCGACCCCATACCGGTCCTTTATCTTGGAAAGGATGATGTCTAGATGGACATCTCCCATACCCGAAAGGACATTGTCGCCGGTTTCGGGGTTCTTTTCGAAGTGCAGGGTCGCGTCTTCCTCCCTCATGCGGTGGATCGCGTTGCTGAGCTTGTCCTCATCCGCCCGGCTCTTGGGCGTCACGGCTACACTGTAGATCGGCCGAGGGAACTTGATCGGTGGATACTGGAATGTCGTTCCCTTGACGCTCAGCGTGTCCCCGACGGTCGTTGAATGGAGCTTGGGAATGACGACGATGTCACCGCAGACAACTTCCTTCTGGTCCTCGCCTTCCTTGCCTTTCATGAACTTGAAGGCGCTGATCCTCTCTTCCTCTCCCTTGTTCACGTTGAAGAGGGTCTGGTCGCTCGTCAGGCTCCCGGAGAAGACACGCATGAAGGACAGCTTGCCGACATAGGGATCCACCATGACCTTGAAGCAAAGAGCCGAAAAAGCTCCAGCCGGGTTCGGCTCGATCTTGATCGTATCCCCGTTCTTAAGCGCTTCGCGCGGTGGCATTTCCAAGGGCGAAGGCATGACACCTGCGAGAGCGTCCAGCAACTGGACAATACCGACATTCATCGTGCTTGAACCCGGTAACGCGGGGAAAAGATTCCGCCTTGCTACAGCGACCCTCAGGGCCCCTGAAAGTTCTTCGCCGGAGATCTGCTCGCCGTCCAGGTAGCGCATCATCAACTCGTCATCGGCTTCAACGATCCGCTCTACGAGGACTTCGCGGGCCGCCTTGACCTCATCGGCCATTTCAGCCGGAATTCCCGTTTCCGTAAATTCCTTGCTCCCGTCACCTTTGTAAAGGTAGCCCTTGCCGTTCAGAACGTCGACGACTCCCTTGAAGGCAGCTTCCCTGCCGATGGGTAGGAAAAGGGGAACAACCTTATCGCTCATGTACTTTCGAAGGTCGCTCACTGTGCGGTCAAAGTCTGCATTCTCCCGATCCATCTTGCTGATGAAAAAAAGAACGGGGATCTGGAAGTCTTCCGCAAACTCCCAATCCTTTTCCGTCTGGACCTCGACCCCGTGTACTCCGCTGACGACAACAACGGCGGAATCGGAAACCCGCATCGCGGAACGGACATCCCCGATGAAATCCGCAAAACCCGGAGCATCCAGGGCAAACAGGGTCTTGCCCTTGTGCCGAAGCGTCGCGACAGCAGTGTTGATCGAGATCTGGCGCTTATGCTCCTCGGTTGAGAAGTCCGTGGTCGTCGTCCCGTCTTCGACCTTGCCCAGGCGCCCAATGGCCCCTGTA
>Ga0351926_1013_pt1 | contig 30054 bp, 20 predicted proteins | sample BONcelT113001D10_FD_206837 | JGI IMG/M metagenome (GOLD analysis project Ga0351926, IMG submission 206837) | Enriched cells from coal bed in the Powder River Basin, Montana, United States - BONCAT cells T11 rep2 HSBNCT.T11.300.1.D10 ...
TGTTCTTCTATCGGAAAGGCTTAAAGGACAGGTTCCTATGGACGTGGCAAATGCATTACAGCAAAATGTCACCAACAGCTACAAGGAGATAAGGGGCAAGATATTTAAAGGAACAGCCTCACTAAAGTCATTCGGTAATATCCCCATACCTTTTGGAGGAGCATCGTTAAGAAATCTGGTATATACAGAAGATACAAATAGTTACCATTTTTCTCTGTTTGGGATTCCGTTTGTCACGGTGTTGGGAAGAGACAGAAGCAACAACAACTATGTGCTTAACAAATGCCTGACAAAGGAGATAAAAATTTGCACATCTTCACTTCAGATCAGTGAAAATAAAAGAAAGTTATTTCTTCTCTTAAGTGTCGAGATGCCACGAATAGAGCTTTCGCTTAGTGAAGAAAATTTTATTGATGCTCATTTATCAATAGAAACACCTATTGTTGCTTTTTTTCGAAACGAAAAAAAAATGATAGGAAATAAGGAGGAGTATCTTCACCGAAGGATTCAGATCCAGAAGGCTTTAAAGAGAGCTCAGATAAACTCTGCTTACACAAATGGAGGCAGAGGAAGAAAGAGAAAAACCAAAGTTCTTGACAACTTCAATGGTAAGGAGAAAGATTACATCAATACGAAACTTCACACTTACACAAGATTACTAATCGATTTTGCAGTGAAAAACAGATGTAGTACCATAAATCTGATAAACCAGAACCAAAAAGAGAAAGAGGCTGTGAAAAACTCATTTTTACTTAGAAATTGGGGATACTACGGCCTAAAGCAAAAATTGGCATATAAGGCAAATTTGTTCGGAATTAAAATAGTAGAGAAGGCTGGCTGATTCTGTCCGGTTTTAACACTTCTCAATTTCATTTAGAATATCAATTAACACTTTCAGTATTGCAATAGACTCTCTCACTGTCTTAAAGGCAGATGATAGAGCTATGTCTTTATAAATTTGATTCTAAACATCTAAATACTTAACTAATTTCAATGAAAAAAATTTGTTTAACAATCGCAACATTTGTATTTGTTGCATGCCATATTCTGACTGCTCAGAATATGAAAATTTCCGGCACGGTTACCGAGGTAGGAACCGGGGCTCCAATGCCTTATGTAACCATAATGGTTAAAGGTTCTACTACCGGTACAACTTCTGCCGATGACGGTTCATACACAATCAATGCACCTGCTGAAGCAACTCTTGTTTTTAGCTTTATCGGGTATATAAAAACTGAAGTTCCAGTCAGTAACAGGAGCATAATAAACGCTCAACTTGAAGCAGACGCTGTTGCTTTGGAAGAGGTGGTAATGATAGCTTATGGTACAGCAAAAAAATCAAGTGTTACCGGTTCTATCGCCTCAGTTGGTTCTGCCAGCATAGAGAAGAGACCTGTTACAAATGCTTTGGCTGCTTTGGCAGGATCTGCCCCCGGTATCCAGGTAAACACAGCAAACGGTCAGCCAGGTTCAGATCCCGGAATTCGAATTCGTGGTTTTGGTTCAATTAACTACTCCTCTGAACCACTAATCGTGCTTGACGGCTCTCCATACAACGGAGTTATGGCAAACATCAACCCTTCTGACATAGAGTCAATCAGCGTCCTGAAAGATGCTGCATCAACAGCACTTTACGGATCAAGAGGTTCTAACGGTGTTGTAATGATTACTACCAAAAAGGGTAGAAGAGAAAAACTTAGCATTTCAGCGAACATAACTCAGGGTTTCTCTGCAAGGGGGCTTCCTGAATATGATAGAGTTGATGCTTATGATTACTATCCTGTAATGTGGGAATCACTCAGAAACAGTTTGATAAGCAGTTCAGTTACAAATGAAGAGGCGAGTTTTCTTGCTTCAGGAGCAACCGCAAACGGTATCGTTAGAAATCTAGGTTACAATCCATTCAGAGGAGTGGCAAATGATCAAGTTGTAGGAACCGATGGTAAACTGAATCCTGCAGCTACATCTCTGCTTTGGGCTAATGACCTCGACTGGTACTCGCCTGTTGAGAGAGTAGGGCAAAGGACAGATGCAATGGTTTCAGCAAGTGGTGGAACTGAGACCTCTGATTATTATTTATCAGTAGGTTATACAACTGACAACGGATGGTTAAAAAAAACCAATTATGATCGTCTCTCTGCAAGGGCAAACCTAAACTTCACTCCAAGAAAATGGATTACGTTTGGTGTAAACCTTAACACATCGTACAATACTTCATCTTCTGCCAATACAGCAGGTAATACAGGTTATGCCAACCCTATTTACTTCGCCAGAACAATGGGTCCCATCTATCCTGTATATCAGCACAATCGCTCAAACGGAGATTTCCTTACTGATGATCAGGGTAATAGAATATGGGATTTGGGTGCACAGGTTGTTGAAGGTGGTGTTACATATGCTGCCAGAACACAGAATAACGGTCGCCATGCTATTGCAGAGCACCTTTTAAATATTCAGGATTTTCAGAGAAATACAATTCAGTCAAGAGCTTATGCTCAGATTTCTTTTTTGAAGAATTTCAAATTTAAGGTTCAGCACTCGTTTGATATAACTAATTACCTTAACTCTTCATACGAAAACAAGTTGGTTGGTGATGGTGCACCTCAGGGTCGTTCAAGAAAGGAGCACTCTTTAAGATACACCCGCACAACTGTACAGATGCTTACATATGATAAAATTGCTGGAAAACACGAATTTAACATCATGGCAGCACACGAAAACTATGAAAATGAATATCAGTATCTTTATGGTTTTCGTCAAGGTGAAATCATCCCTGGTAACACCGAGTTGATCAACTTTACAACTACAAACAGTTTATATTCATATATTGACAAACATACAGTAGAGGGTTTCCTTTCAAGAGCTACATACTCATTTGACAACGGCAAATATACAGCCGAAGGTTCATTCAGAAGGGATGGTTCTTCAAAATTCTCAAGAGATGTTAGATGGGGTAATTTTTGGTCAGTTGGAGGAGGCTGGAGAATTGACAAAGAGTCTTTTATGACCGGTCAAAATTGGGTAGATTACCTAAAACTAAGAGCTTCGTATGGTCTTAATGGTAATGACGGTGGCATAAGTTACTATGCATGGCAAGTGCTTTACAGCTACAGAAACAATGCTGCAGAACCAGGATATATTCAGGATACAGCACCCGGTAACCCAATGCTAAAATGGGAGACCTCTGCTCAGACAGATATCGGACTTGAATTTAATTTATTCAACAATAAACTTAGAGGTAGTGTTGACTGGTTCAACAAAGAGTCAAAAGATTTGATTTTCTCTTTGCCATTGGCACCATCAACAGGCTATGTATCACAAGACAGAAACATTGGAGCTGTTTACAACCGTGGTTGGGAGCTTGATCTTACAGCAGGAATCGTAGATACCAAAAATTTCAGCTTTAGTATTAATCTTAATGCAACTACTTACACTAACAAAATTAAATCGCTACCTGAAGAGAACCGTGAACTGGGAATCATCGCCAATAATACTTTAGGTTTACCTATGTACAAAAGGGTAGAGGGTGGTTCGATTTACGACTACTGGCTCCGTCAGTGGCATAGTGTAGATCCAACAAACGGTAATGGGTTGTTTCTGTTTAATGACATTACTGATGAGGCAGGAAATTATACAACAGTATGGAGTGACGCCGACTGTAAGACGCTTGCAGATGGCACACTTGTAACAAGTAATCAGGCGAAAGCAAAATATGATTGGTCAGGAACAAGCATCCCTGATGTTTTCGGATCAATTACTCCAATGTTCAAAGTTTATGGTGTTGATATATCACTTCAGTTCAACTATTCAATCGGTGGAAAAGCATACGACTATAACTATGCTTCTCTAATGTCAACCGGTGGTATGGGTGCTGCAAAACATATTGACATTTTAAACAGATGGACAACTGCCGGTCAGATTACAAATGTCCCAAGAATGGACAATGCACAGACTACCAATTTTAATGCTGCATCAAACAGATGGCTGGTTAGCTCAACATTTTTCTCACTTAGAAATGTAAATGTGGCATATAACTTCAAACCAAATGTATTAAAAGCACTTGATGTTAAAGCTTTAAAAATTTATGCTTCTGCAGAAAATCTTGCTCTATTCTCAGCTAGAAAGGGTCTTGACCCAACTCAAAACTTTAACGGTAACATACTTAACGATGTTGGATTCAACCGTGTTGTGACTTTTGGTATTAATGTTAACTTTTAATTTATAAAACTGATATGAAAATAATAAAATTATATATTTTGGCATTGGTTGCAGGACTTCTTATAATACCTGCATCTTGCTCAAAAGATTTTCTTGAGACCCGCCCCACAGACCAACTTGCCGCAGGAGATGTCTTTAACTCATTAACCGGAGCCTGGGGTGCAATAAACGGTGTACACCGTACGATGTATATCCAGTATAATGGTGTACAGGCTCATGGTGGTATGGACGGTTTGCTTAGGTATATCGATTTCATTGGAACAGATGTATTGTTTAATACTTCTGCAAATGGCTGGTATTTAAATGCATATAAATGGGTTGACCACAGAAATGAGAGGTCAAATATGGTCCTTTACTGGACAAATCTCTATCGTTTGATAAGTAATGCTAATCAGATTATCAACAACATTGATAATATCGCAGGAGCAGAGTCTGAGAAAAAGCACATAAAAGGTCAGGCGCTTGCTTACAGAGCATGGGCTCACTTTATGCTTGTTCAGTTATATGCTGACAGATTTGTACCAGGAGGTGCAAATACACACGCCGGTATTCCATACATGGAAGAGGTTACTTTTGAAGGAAAGGAGAGAAATTCTGTTGCAGAGGTATACACTAAAATTAATGAAGATATTTCTTCGGCAATTACAAATTTAGAAGGCTATACAAGAACTAACAAAACTCATATCAATAAATCAGTTGCTCTGGCAATTCAGGCACAAATAGCTTTGGTACAAGGTAACTGGAATCTTGCTGCAACATCTGCAAATGCTGCACGACAAGGGTTTAGTTTTATGTCAACTGCTCAGCATCAGAGTGGGTATAACTCAATCAGTAATCCTGAGTTCATGTGGTCATCATATGTTCAGGAAGACCAGACTATGTATTTCTTCTCTTTTTATGCATATATGTCACATAATTTTAATGCAACAGCAATAAGACAGAGTCCCAAGTCAATTCTAAAAAATCTTTATGATCAAATTTCTCCTACAGACATTAGAAAAGCATTTTGGTATCCTAATGCGGTAGCAACAGGACAGCCTGTAGTTCCTCCAAATGGATTAAGGTATAATTATATGAGCTCAAAATTTAAGTCAGTGTCAGTTTCGGATGGAAGAGGTGACTTCCCTTGGATCAGAGTTGCAGAGATGTATCTTATAGAGGCAGAAGCTCTGGCAAGACAAACAGGTAAAGAGGATCTCGCTAAGGATGTGCTCTATCTTCTTGCTCAGAACAGAGACCCTCAGTATGTAAGGTCTTCCAAAACAGGACAGTCATTAATTGACGAGATTCTTATCCAAAGAAGAGTAGAACTTTGGGGTGAAGGCAGAAACTTTACCGACCTTAAGAGACTTGGCCTTCCATTAGTTAGACCAGAAGCCGCCGAAGGTGGTGAAGGTGGACACGTAGCCTCAATAGCAATTAAATTGACCGAACCTGCAGGAACAAACAACTGGACCTGGATGATTCCGGGAGCAGAAATTGATTCAAATCCAAAGATGGTTCAGAATCCGGCGTAATACAATCTTTTCTCAAATTCAAAGGCTGTCATTTTTTATGGCGGCCTTTTTTTGTTACTTTTGAGAACTACTTTAATTAACCTCTTTGAAATTTTTACTCATGAAAAAATTGTTCTTTTTAACAATTGCCGTTCTCTCTTTTGTGTTTGCGGAGGCACAGAAAAGGGTTCTGGACGAATCTGTTTATGACTCCTGGAAAACCATTAAAAGCTTTCTGGTCTCTGACGATGCCAACATTACCTTTACTGAATATGAAAGCTTTTCCGATAAATCAACTCTTGATATTAAGATCAGAAATATCTCTTTTGCATCAACAGTAAAGGGAGGTAAGGATGCTAAGTTTTTTAACGGACAAAAGGCTGCTCTCTATCTTGTTAAAGACACTCTTTTTACTGTCAATGCTGCTACAGGTGAGACAAAAAGAGTTGGCGTTTCAAAAAAATATGAGATTTCGGATGATTCCCCCTTTATTGCCTGGTATGAGGGTAAAATTTTATACTACACCGATATTTCAACAGCGAGGATAGATTCTGCAGTAAATGTTTCATATGCAACCTATTCTCCATCAGGAGAGATGCTGCTTATATCATCCTCAAATAATAAGAGGGCACTTCTTAGGATCTTTTCCCAAGGTAAGAACCGGTTTAAAAGTGACACTTTGCTAATAACAGAAAAGCATTTGAGTGAAATTTCGGTTGGTAAAAATGGTGAAACCCTTATCTTCTTTCAGGCTGATGATTCATTGGGTAAGACCGGAGTTAAGGCTGTATTGTATGACCTCAAAAAGAAGAGATTGAATGAAACAGGCCTGGATGAGAAGAAATTACCTTCAGGAACGGTGTTCAATTTCAAAAAGGGTATTCAGTTTTCCAAAAACTTTAATTATTACAAATTTGAGGTAAACCCGGCTAAAGAGGAGGCTGCTGAGGTTAAAAAAGAGAAGCCGATCTATGAATATGAACTTTGGCGATGGAACGACACTTTACTCCCATCTCAGAGGAGAACCAGGGAGAGTGTTTTTGCCAACCAGCTTAAATGTCTGTATGATCCTTCTGCCGGTAAGCTTGTACAACTATCCTACGGAAAAGGGGTTTTCCTTATGCCAGACGATAATTCAAATTTCGGTTTTGAACTTGACAACAAACCCTATATGTACACAGATCTCTGGGAGGACCCCCTTCCAAGAGACTTCTACTTTGTAAACAGAAAAACCGGCGAATATAAGCTTCTTTTTGAGGCCTTTATGGGGAGCTTTGCGATATCAAACACCACAGACAACCTCTTTACATATGAATATGACAAAGAGGCGTGGATTGTAACCAATCTGAATACCCTGGAAAAGAGAGACATCTCCTCGGCAATACCATACCCCATTAAGAATTTGAGTTTTGACAAACCACAACCGGCCTCTCCGTATGGGCAAGCAGGTATGACTGCCGATAATAGATACTTTTTGGTATATGACGAATTTGATGTTTGGGCGTTACCCATTGACAGCTCAAAAGATGCTGTATGTATCACAGGCGGTTATGGCAGAGAGAACAATATCAGGTTTAAAGTGATAAATATTTCGGGAGGAAGAACAAGAGATGAGGGGGTTGACCTTAAAAAGGAGATCCTGCTGGAGTCTGTAAATTACAATAATATGTACTCCGGTTTTTATACACTGCAACCGGGCAAAAAACCAGAATTGCTAACCGAAGGGCCACAAAAATATAAATTTGTAAAGAGATCAGGAAAGAGTAACTATATTATTCAAATTGAGAACTTTTCTCAGGCACCTGACTACTGGCTGGTTGGTCCCGATATCACTCTTAAGGAGAGACTTACAGATTTGAATGAACAAACTAAAGATTATAAATTCGGCAAAACAGAATATATAACCTGGAGCGACCCCAAAGGTGCAAAACAGACAGGCATTTTGTACACTCCGGAAGATTACGACCCTGCAAAAAAATACCCCATGATTGTCTATTTCTATGAGACAATGAGTCAGGATATATTCATGTTTTATCCTCCGGCTCCAACCACTTCAACAATTAACCCTGCCATGTTTGTAAGCAGAGGTTATGTTGTCTTTATGCCGGATATCAGGTATGAGATAGGGTGGCCGGGACAGAGTTGCCTGAATATTGTAGAGAGCGGAACCAAAAACCTTATTGATAAGGGAGTTGCAGACCCAGAAAGGATAGGTGTTCAGGGACATAGTTGGGGAGGTTATCAGGTAGCATACCTCATTACTCAGACAGATATATTCAAATGTGCCTGCTCTGAGACGGCCGTTGCTAATATGACATCGGCCTATACCGGGCTGAGGGCAGGAGCGGGAAAACCCAGAATGTTCATGTACGAATCATCACAAAGCAGGATTGGCGGGACACTTTGGGACAGACAACAAAATTATATTCAGAACTCACCAATATTCTTTCTTGACAAGGTGACTACTCCTCTTTTATCCAGACACAGTGACGGTGACGAAGCTGTGCCATATTCTCAGGGTCTTGAGCTCTTTCTTGGGCTTAAAAGGCTTGGAAAGGAGGTTTGGATGTTCAATTATAAAGGTGACGGTCACAACATAAAAAAGCGGGACATAGCCGTTGACTGGTCCCGTCGTATGGATGAATATTTTGATTACTACCTTATGGGTTCAAAAAGACCCGTTTGGATGAATTAGTAACCCAAACCAACCCCTTTGTTGATTCTGTTAAAGATGAACAGATGTTGGTCAAGCATGAATATCCAGTATGGCCAGCTATGAACTCCGGGGCTCATCATAAGCATATTTGGGATTTTGAGTTCGTCACAACGTTTCGCAAAATCTCTGCTGCTTTGGGCAAGTCCATCTTGTGCGCCACAGCTGATTAGCAGAATATCTTTGCCTCCCTTTATTGATTCAAGGCGGTTAACTGCTGAGTGGAGGTCATATTGGCCATTCTCTTTGGCATATGGGCCCAGAACCTCTGCCATCTGAGTCTCTTTGAGTCTTGTGTCGTGTAGGTTTAAAACCCCGGACATACTGCCTGCCGCTTTGAACCTTGTAGTGTCATCCATATAGATGTTAATGGCTCCATGTCCGCCCATACTTAAACCGGTTATAAAGGTCTTTTCGGGGTTGAGGTTGAATTTTAATTTGATAAGCGGATACAACTCCTCGTCAAAGAAGGTTCTCCATTGCATTTTGTCCTTATCTACGTTGTTCAGATACCAACTGTTGTAAAAACCATCAGGAGTTATGATAATAAAACCATATTTATCACTCATTGCCTGAATGTCTGCCTTATCGCCCCAGTTGCGGTAATTCCCGCTCCAGCCATGAAGAAGATACAGGGCAGGAGTTTCACCTGCTTTATCCGGGCAATAACCCTTTGGAGTAAATACCAATACAGAGTCATTACACTTAAGATTTGCTGATTCAATGACTATCAACTCCTGAGATTTTAATCCGGTTGAAAACAACAAGATTGTAAGAAAAATCAGGAATATGGGTTTTAAATCTTTTAGATTCATTTTTTCGCTTATTATTATTTATTTAATTCTTACTAATGCTTTTTAATTGCTCTTAGCATTAAACTATAGACTACAGTGCTAATGTCTGAAATAAATTTTATTGACAATTTTCCAACCATCTTTTAATTTATAGAGAAACAGATAATCGGTAAATATGAGTTTTTCCTCCCGGAGAAGCTCAATTTTTGCCATAGCAGCATTGCCGGTAATGTCAATATCAAGAAACTTGCACTCTGTTTTAACCGTAGGTACTCTTCCGGCCTCTTTAGCCTGCCTGATATTCTCTACCCAGGTGTAAATTGGTAATTTTGTCATTGTGTTTCCATCCTGTCCGATTCCCAAAAGTTCGAATCCCGGATGAAATCCTTTGCTTATAGCATCTAATGTGCCTCCGTTGTGAATACCAATAACATATGAATCGGTTATTGTCTTTTTAATAAGATCCTCGTCTATTTGACCGTACAATGTTACTGTCATAATTAACAGAATGTTTACAAGTAATAATTTTCTCATAACAAAAAAATAAGGTTGTTAAGAATTTTATAGGGATAGATATTGAAACTAAAATTAGATATTTTTTGTCAACAAAGTAATGTAAAGAGCAACGGTAATGAGAAATAATAAAAAAAAACTCTGAAATTCATTGCATTAAATGAATTTCAGAGTTTTGTGGAGATGGGCGGACTCGAACCGCCGTCCAAACAAACCATCCAAAGAGCTTCTACACGTTTATCCTTTCTACAATTTTCGTCCGCGAGCTGCCGAAAGGCAGGCCACTCACGGCTTATCCTCTGAGTACTTAGGAGACTTTAAAGGAGTCCGCCTCCGCATCCACTCTTGAATGATACCCCATTTGCCGTTTCATAGAGGGCTTAAAGACCCGGCGGGATACTCGTTATAACAGGACCTGGCCTGCCACAATTAAGCGTTTTAAGCTATGCTTAAATTACGCAGCGAGTGCATAGTTATTGTTGCCTGTTATGGCTTGTACTCCGGGATTTACGAGCCGGGGATACAACGCTCGACGTGCTTATCTTCCGATTGTGAATGCTGTCAAAACCAAAACATCCCCATTGAAAAACTTATGCAAAGTTATATAAAAAATGTGATTTATCTAAAATATGACATTATATAGCGCCAGCTACCGTCAAGAAAAGAGATTAGGCCTAGTACCATAATAACAATTCCGGCAACGCGGTTTATCGTTAATAATTGCCTTAATCTGAATTTGTTGCGAAATATATTTATCGATGTACTAAGAATAATCCACCATGCAAGAGCTCCTGCAAAGACACCTCCAAGAGCTGCCGTAATTACCATTTTTGCGGAGGAACCGTCAACATTCAGTCCTACAAATGCAAAGAGACCTAAAATCAGAAAAACTGCACCCGGATTGGTAATTGTCATTATCACCGATGACAGGAAATCTTCAAAAAGCCTCTTTCCTCCCTTGGTGTTTCTGATTTGTTTAACAGGGTTTGTCAGAAAAATTTTGAGACCTATTACAACAACTGCAAGGCCTCCAAAAAAGAGTACAGAAGCCTCATGATTGTTCACAAATTCCTGAATGAGAGCAAGACTGAGTATTGCAAAAGAGGCAAATAGAGTGTCAGCCAGAGAGGCTCCCAGTCCGGTAACAAAACCAGACATACGACCTTTACTTAAAGTCTTTTGAACACACATGACGCCAAGAGGCCCAAGAGGTATTGACGCACCCATTCCAACAATAAACCCTTTTATGAAACTCTCAACCATCTATAAATATTTTCAGCCCCAAAAATATAAAATTATATTCAAATCGTGCAGGAATTTAACTCTTTAAAAACTTTAACGAAGGAGATTTAATAAATTCACCTAATCCAAGAGAATCCCACATTGTATCAATTCTGGCAATTGTCTCCTTTGATGATAAAGCATAACCCGGCCACTCCCGGGTAAAGCCATTCTCTCCGGTCACCTTGGTTCTGCTGTCCATAATGAGCATTCCATCTTCAAAACGGGAGTCTCTTACAGGATCACAGTTACTACCCCATATCCAAAGCATGGTGTATCTGTCGTCAAGCGGGAGCTCAGAATCTGTAACAATGTTTATTAAGCCTTGAATATCTGTTTGAGAATGAGTGAAATGGAGGGGCTTATATGCCCTTTTATCTTTTGTTGACTTAATCGATCCTACCTCTTCGGGCAGTTTGACTGTTGCATCAAACATTACCTTTCCGCCATAACCGCATTGTGGTGAGGTGTGATCTAGCACATCTAGAGGTCCTCTGCTGAAATGTGTATCTCTTTTTGGAGTATAATTGTTAGTAAAACAGGTCATTAATTGATCATGATTGCGAATATCAATATCCTGATCAACCACAATCATTATTTTATTAAACATCATCTGGCCTGCTCCCCACAATGCATGGGCAACTTTTATTGCCTGCCCGGGATAGTTCTTCTCAATTTTAACTATTGCAATATTGTGTCCGACACCCTCTTCAGGAAGGTGGAGGTCGCGTATTTCAGGGACCATGGCAAACTGAATAGGGGAGAGAAATATTTTCTCTGTTGCAATGGCAATATATTTATCCTCCTGAGGAGGGATTCCGACAAGTGTTGCAGGGTAGATAGCATCTTTTTTATAGGAGATGCAGGTAATATGAAAGTTAGGATAGAGGTCTGCCAGAGAGTAGAATCCTGTGTGGTCTCCAAATGGACCTTCTGTTACAAGCGGCTCACTCTTATCCACATAGCCTTCAATAATAAAATCACAATCTGCCGGAACCTGAAGAGGTTGAGTGAGACAATCTGTGAGCGCGACGGGCTTATTTCTAAGGAAGCCTGCAAGCAGGTATTCGTCTATTCCCTCAGGGAGTGGTGCTGTTGCTGCATAGGTGTAAACCGGATCTCCTCCGATTGCTACTGCCACCGGCATTCTTCCTGCTTTAAGTTTAGCAAAGTGTCTTGCTCCGGTTTTGTGTCTGTGCCAGTGCATTCCGGTTGTCTCTTCTGAAAATACCTGCATTCTGTACATTCCCAGATTTCTTGCGCCTGTTTCGGGGTCTTTGGTGTGAACCAGAGGTAAGGTTATAAACCTACCTCCATCTTCCGGCCAACACTGTAAAATGGGCAATCTTGAAAGTTCAGGTTTAAACAAAACAACCTCCTGGCAAGGTGCATGGCCTTTGAATTTTTTTGGGAGCCAACCTGCAGCCTCCTTAAGATGAGGCAGCAACTTTAGTTTATCCATTATAGATGTCCTCTCCTGCATCACCTCCTTCATAAGTGAGTTCATGTGGCCGGTGATTTGAGCTATAGATTCAACACCGAATGCCATACATATCCTCTTTTCTGAACCAAGCATATTGGTTAGCACCGGAAACTGAGTTCCGGTATTTTCAAAGAGGAGAGCTTTGCCTCCACCCGGTTGTTTGCTTACTCTGTCGGTTATCTCCGCAATCTCAAGAATAGGATCGACAAACTCTTTTATTCTAATGAGTTCACCCTGAGTATCAAGATATTTTACAAAATCGGTTAAACTCTTATACATAATTTCAAATTTTTAATTTGGTCTTGTAGCCTCTTCCACTAGATAGACAATAGATGAAAAATTAATTCCGCTGTGATTGGAGAGACCTATTTCACAAGTTCTGCTGGTGGCATATCCCTCTTCACAACCTTCACTTTGCCTTGCAATATCCCTTAGACCGTGTTTATTAAGCTCAGGCAGCAGGAACCCTCTGTCACCTGCAAATCCGCAGCAATTACTCTCAATTTCGACAACCTCACTGGCACACAATGTTGCCAGTTGGTATATGTATTTGTCCACCTCCATTTTCTTGGCACTACAAACTGCAAAAACAGATACTTTTTTGTTTAACTTGTTGAAAGTAAGCTTGTCTTTAACAAATTCGCAGATAAACTCAGCAGGCTCATATAGTTTAATCCTCTCGCCAAAGTTGGTTTTCATTGTATACAAACATGGGCTCATATCGCATAGAACAGGAATCTTACCTCCATCTGAAGCAATCCACAACGCCTCTTCAAGTCTCTTTGAAGATTCCTGACCGGCTTCTACAAAGCCTTTGCTTGAAAATGCCATTCCACAGCAAAGTGAGTTCATGTTTTGTGGATAGACTATATTAAATCCGGCTCTTTCAAGCAATATTTTGGTTATTTCAGTTACCTGAGGTTGGTCTGTCATTGTCTTTGATTGACCCATGCTTCTTGTTATACATGATGGAAAATAGACTACCGAATTGGCCCCATTGTTCACAGCCTGAGTCTTAATTTTTGATGCTCCTTTAGGGAAGTGCTCATTCCAAAGAGGAACCAGCCCTCCTGTAATTTTGTGCATTCCGGTTGCTACAGAGCCAAAAAACCTCTTTCCGGTGAGCAGCCTTGCGTAGTGAACAGCATTCAAGCCAAATCTCATCCCGCCTGTTACTGCTCCCATGTTTTTGGCAATCCTCAGGGCGATTTTTTCCGACCTTTGAGAGTGGCCCTCATGCATGAGCTCTTTAACCAGTTTACCTGTATCAATCTTAAGAGGACATTTGATATAACAAAGGCTGTCTGTTGCACATGTGTCGAGCCCAGAAAAATTGTACTCTTTTTGAATTTCTGCTGCTCTGTGTGGCTCTTCTCCTGTAGCACGGAGTCTCTCCATCTCTTTGAAGGCAACAATTCTTTGCCGTGGCGATAGTGTGAAGCCTTCTGAAACACATACAGGCTCACAAAAACCACACTCCATACATTTGTCAACGGTCTCTCGTGTTGATGGAATCGGTTTAAGGTTTTTCAGGTGTATCTCTTTATCATTGTTAAGTATAACTCCCGGATTAAGAATCCCTTTTGGGTCGAACAGCTCTTTTATTCTCTTCATTAGGCTGTAGGCCTGTGCTCCCCATTCCATCTCGACAAATGGGGCCATGTTTCTTCCGGTACCGTGCTCGGCTTTAAGCGATCCATCATATTTTTCGACCACCATCTTTGCAATATCATCCATAAAAGCACTATACCTCTTAACCTCGCTCTCTTGACCAAAATCCTGGTTGAATACAAAATGGAGATTTCCCTCCAGAGCGTGACCAAAAATAACCGCTTCACTATAGCCATGTTTAACAAAAAGAGATTGAAGTTCAAGAGTTCCTTCTGCCAGTCTATCTATCGGGAAACAGATATCTTCAATAATAGGTGTAGTTCCTGAAAGCCTCATTCCCGCAACAGTTGGGAAGGTCTCTTTCCTGATTTTCCACAATTTTGCCTGCTCCTTTGCGTCATGAGTAAACTCAATTGGCATCAGTGGCATTATCTCTTTTATTCCCTCTGAGATCTGAGCGATATTATCATTTATTCCCTTACCGGTAATCGACTTGGTCTCAACAAGTATACCACAGGCATTGTCAGGCAGGCTTTTAAGATATTCAGGGACACCTTTGGCATCCTCTACCGATTTTAAAGCTGCTCTGTCCATAATCTCTACAGCTGATACACTCTTCTGTTTTAAGACTATAACAGCTTTGCAGGCACTCTCGATATCAGGATATATAATCAGAGCGAGGGCTTTTTCCGGTAGTTCAACAACAGTGTTGTATGTTATATCGGAAATAAATCCCAGCGTTCCTTCGGAGCCTATCATAAGGTGCTTTAATATCTCAGTTCCGTCAGAGTAGTCGGTTAAAGCATTCAGACTGTAACCGGTTGTGTTTTTTATTTTAAATTTCTTTTGAATTCTGTCAAAAAGTGATTGATTGGATTTCACCTCAGCAGCCATCTTTTCCAGTTCGGTCAGAAGTTGCTTTAGCATATGGGAGTTTCTAATAGCTTCTGATGGATTTGCTGTATCGAAAACAGTTCCATCTGCCAGAACTACTCTTATATCAGCTACAGTTTTATATGAGTTTTCGCTTGTTCCGCAACACATTCCGCTTGCGTTGTTTGCAGCGATCCCTCCAATCATTGCACTGTCGATTGAAGCCGGATCGGGGCCGATTTTACGGCCATATTTAGCAAGATAATTATTTGCTTTATAGCCTCTTATCCCTGTCTGAAGTCTGATTTTTTTTCCTTGATCAAGTATCTGATGGTCTTGCCAGCCGTGTGTGGCTACAATGAGTACAGAATCTGAAATTGCCTGACCGGATAGAGATGTGCCTGCCGCCCTGAATGTTACAGGGATTGCTGCTTCGAAAGCTTTTGCCACAGAAAGACGAAGTTCTGCTTCGTTTTGAACCTTTACAACCAACTTTGGAATTAATCTGTAAAATGATGCATCGGTCCCGAATGCAAGGGTGCTTAGAGCGTCGTGTAAAAGTCTCTCTTTTGGGATATTTTTTAATAGCTCTTTGTAGTAGTTAAGGTATTTTCCTGTTATCATTTTAACATCTCTTTTAGTTGTACTGTAAATATCCGTTTGGCAATAATTCTCCCTTTTTTATCAAGAAGGTATGTCTGAGGCACCTGTCCTACCTCAAAATTATTGTACAAATCTAAATAATTATAATCTTTTGGTCTTAGAATTTTCCATGGAGGCTTCACTTCATTTATGTAATTTAAAAGCTCGTAGTCGTAACTTCCCGCATATATGGCAATTATTCTTAAACCCTTTTTTCTAAAATATTTGAAGTTATCTTTAAGTTCGTTGGTAAACGGAGTACATACAGCACAATCCGGATTGAAGAAATAGAGTAGTGTGTGTCCGGAAAGCATCTTCCGGATCTTTTTTCCCCTCCCTTTAGTTGTGTAAAGAGTGACATCAGGAATAATAGACCCGATCCTGTTGTTTTTTATCACCAATACTTTGTCTGCTACAATATTTTGAGGATAATCAGGGTCTCTCCATAAGCCTGAATATGGAATAATATATTTTTCAGCCACATATACTGCAGCATCTTTCATAGCAGGGTCATCTTCATTGAATAGATATTCAAAAAGATGATAAAAAATAGCATTGTATGTGTCGTAATTATTGCGGGTTACCCTTTGAAACAGCGGATCAAATGCCTCTTTAAACTGCGAAGTATCCTTTAGATTGAAAATGGATAGATATGCAGGAATAAAATTTTCAGACTCATTATAGAGGTTGTTTATTCTCTGTTCATCTGATTCAAGAACTTTGTCAAGTGCTAAAGGGTCCAGATTTCTGCCAATAATTTTTTTATCTCTGTCAAGAAGGAACAATTGAGGAGTGCTTAAAACATTATAGAGCTTATGGAACCCACTAATACCTTCTTTGTCATACACAAAGTGCCATTTAACATTGCCTGCAGCACTGTCATCAGGAAACTCCTCCGATAAAAACTGTAATAGTGAAAGACTGTCCTGGCCGGTATAAACAGCATAAACCTCAATTCCAAGGTAACTTCTGAATTCTGTAACCTTTTTGATATCCGGTAGTTTTGCCTTACATACACCACAGTTGTTATCAAAAAAATAGATAACAGTGTAGTTGGCTTTTAATGAGTTAAGTGCAATCTTATCTCCGTTTGTTGTCTGAAGATTGAGTTCAGGGGCTTTCATTCCGATAAGGGAATTTTCATTGAATTCTGTATATAATCTAAGAATTGCCTCACCACCTTGGCCATGCCATTCCAATTCTCCGGAAAGAAAATATCTTTTTGCAATATAAATTGCTACTGATTCCTGTCCCATCACAGGTGAGGTACTAAAAGTATTAAAAAGATAACCGGCAATTGCAGTTTTTAAAGCAGTATTGTCAGTCAATGATATCAGTCTGTTACTGGCTGCAATAAGTGAGTCGGGATGAGGATTAACTCTTGAAATGTAATTGGCTATATCACGATATATATTCTGTGTCGTGACAGTATCCTGGTTATTTCTTAAAATTGAACGGGTCGCCTGGCCGTAACTTGTAGATATAATAACAAGTATAAGGGCAACCGTTGCTGTAAATATACGGTACATTCTAAGTTATCTTTTGCGGTAGAGCTCGAGATTTACTCCATCTGCCAGAAAAATTTTAATATCTCCCCCGTTTATAAATACGTCTCTGACAACCGTAGAGCTAATAAAGGAGAACTCATGTGATGAAGGAATAAAAACCGTGGTAATTTCAGGTGACATCTTTGTGTTGGCTTGAGCAATTACCCTTTCAAGTTCAAAATCGGTTGTAGTTCTGAGGCCTCTGACAATAAAACCTGCTCCTGATTTTCGGCAGAAGTCAATTGTTAAGCCTTCGTAGCAGTCGATCTCAATATTTTGAAGTCCTTTTAAGGATTGTCTTATTATATCCATTCTCTCCTCCGGTGTGAAGAACCCTTTTTTCTGAACATTATAACCTACAGCAATAATTATTTTATCGAATAATTTCAGTGCAGATTTCAGAACATCAAGATGTCCAAGGGTGAAAGGATCGAATGAGCCGGGAAATACGGCCGTTTTTAAATTATTATTCATCGATTTCAATTTTGCATTTAAAAACAAAAGCAGCAGGACCCGTTAGTTTTATATCAGAGTAATGCTCCTCTGCATCGCATCTGAAAGTAACATTTAAATCGCCTCCTATAGCCTTAACATTTGTTGATATGTAAACAGGATAGGGGTTAGTATTTTTATTGAAAGTTCCTTTTGAAAGTAAGTGGTGATATGCTATGGCAGACGCAGTTACTCCTGTTCCGCATGCAAAGGTTTCGTCTTCTACTCCTCTTTCAAAGGTCCTAACAGAAATCTCCTGCACATGTCCCGGGGTTAGAGACTTGCTCCAGCCGGAAGAGTCTTTTCCCCAACTTCCTTGTACAAAATTTACATTTGTGCCCCCGGGGAACTGAGGATGATGTCTCCATAATTTCCCCTGACCAAGCACGTCGTAGTCACTTAGGTTGTCTACAAACATTACAAGGTGAGGAGATCCTGTGTTAAGATATAAACTTTTAGGCGAATGCTCTTTAATGGCATTAACATCGATGATCCCAAGTTCAACTTTGCACAGAGTAGGAGAGTACTCCAGAACTTTGGCAATGTGCTCTCCATCTGTGGCAATAAACCGATAGCTCTGTATACCTTTATGTGCAGCAAAAGCAACGAGGCATCTTCCTCCGTTACCGCACATGGTTCCCTCTTTTCCATCTGCATTAAAATATCTCATTGCAAAGTCGTACTCTTTGTTGCTGTTAAGATACATAAGCCCGTCTGCGCCAATGCCGAATCGTCTGTCACAAAGTAATTTGATTTGACTTTCAGAAAGATCAATTTCGTCTTTTCTGTTGTCAATGATAACAAAATCGTTACCTGCTCCCTGATATTTGTAGACTTTGATTTTCATATTCTCAATTAATTAGTTGAAAAGATTCTGCTCCTCGGATTGGTATGCCTTTTCGTGCTCAAGTAAAAAGCTTTTCTTGTCTATTCCTATGTTAAATCCTGTTAGCTTATTGTGAGCACCCAGTACCCGGTGACAAGGTACAACAATTAGCAGAGGATTCATTTTACAAGCCATCCCAACAGCCCTGTTTGCGTCTTTAGTGCCAATCAGCTTGGCAACCTCTCCATAACTTCTGACTTTCCCGTAAGGTATTCTGCACAGTTCTTCCCAAACTTTCCTCTGAAATTCTGTCCCATCAGGTTTTATTGGCAGATCAAAGCTCTTTCTCTGATTTGCAAAATAATCATTAAATTGTTTTTCGGCCTCTGTAAGTACCGGATGGGTGTCATTATGCAAATTATTGCTTTTGCTCTTCAAATATGTTACTTCTGTCAGACTGTCTTTGTCACAAGTTAGTTTTAGAAGCCCTATTGGTGTGTCAATTACTTTGGTAAATCTTCTTGAGTCAACCATTTTATTATACTCTTCGATCATTGATTTTGCAACTTTAACTGATGCTCCCTCTCCCCCAAGAATGTCTCTAAGTTTGCTGTATTTCTTTACAAGCTTTTCTCTTTGTCCCTTGCTTAATAATTTTTTCAACTCTTTTGTAATATTGTCAGGGGTGCAGTCGTGCTGAATCAACTCTTTAACAACCGGCCTGTCAAGAATCAGGTTAACCAGACTTATGAATTTTACTTTTACGAGTAATTTTGCAATTCTGTAAGAGATTTCGTTTCCACCATAACAGACTACCTGAGGTGCGTCCAGAAGAGCTGCTTCCAAACTGGCAGTGCCAGAGGAAAGTACCGTTGCCTTACTGTGTTTTAAGATGCCGTATGTCTCTCCTGTTAGGAGCTTTATATTGCTTGATTTTAAGTGCTTATCGTATATCGAGTTGTCAATTGAGGGTGCTCCGGCTAAAAGAAACTGATAATCGGGAAAATTCTTTTCAAGCTTTACCATTCGGGGTAAAAGATAGTTTATCTCCATAACTCTGCTCCCTGCGAGTAACCCAATAATCGGCCTTTCGTCAAGATTATTTCTCTTCCGGAACTCTTTCTCACTCTCTTTTTGTACGGGATGGCCTGCTGTTGAGTCAAGGAGAGGATTGCCATTATAAATTGCATTAATGCCCCACTTTTTGAAATACTCAATCTCGAAAGGAAATATTATGAATAGTCTGTCAATATCACTTTTTAGGTTTTTTACGCGACTCTCTTTCCATGCCCAAACCTTTGGAGATATGTAATAGAATACAATAATGTTGTTCTCTTTTGCAAATTTAGCCATTCTGAAATTGAAGCCGGGATAGTCAATTAATATTAGTATATCCGGCTTATAATCAAGAAGGTCTTTTTTGCATAATCTGAGGTTTTTGGTGATTTTATTCAAGGACATGAGCACCTCTACAAAACCCATTACGGCTGTCTCTTTGTAATGCCTGACGAGTGTGCCGCCCTCGGCTGCCATGAGATCACCTCCCCAGATACGAAACTCCGCTGAGGAGTCGGAGGCTTTAAGCCCCTTCATTAGATTTGATCCGTGAAGATCGCCCGATGCTTCACCTGCAATAATATAATATTTCATAACCTTGGCATTTAGAAAGTTATAACTTCCAAAGCTCCTCTAATCTTTTTAATTCGTTGTAATCTGTTGTGTCAATTTTATGAGGCACTATGCTTATAAAATTTTGTTCAACAAGATTGTGATCTGCAAGCTTATTTTCCGGTTCATTATTGTAGAACTCACCTGTCATCCAATAGTAATTAAACCCATAAGGATCTTTTCTCTCTTCAAACTCTTTAATCCACTGCCCTTTGCCCTGTTCTGAAAATTTAATTCCCTTAATATGCTCCAGCTTGACGGCAGGAAAATTTACATTAAGATATGTGTTTGCAACAGGGGGAATTTCAAGGAATTTATCAATAATAATTTTTGCATAATGAACTGCAGCAGAAAAATCAGCATTTGGATCATGAGAGGCTAAAGAAAATCCAATTGATGGAATTCCATAAACAGTTCCCTCTGCAGCAGCTCCAAGTGTTCCGGAGTATAGTGCTGCAATTGACGCATTTGAGCCATGATTAATACCGGATACCAAAATGTCGGGCATTTTATCACTAAATATTTGATTCATAGCCATTTTTACGCAATCAGCGGGAGTGCCTGAGCATGCATAAACCTTAAGGCCATCTTCATTGCGAAGCTCAGTAAGCCTTAGCGGTTTCCCGATTGTAAGAGCAGCTGACATGCCACTTTGAGCTTCAAATGGGGCAACTACGGTAACCTGGCCGTATGGTCTCATTAAATCTGTAAGTGCCCCTATTCCTTTGGATTTTACTCCATCATCATTGGTAATGAGAATACGCCTCATATAATTTTTAAAAATTGGATGTTTACAATATGCGAAGGTAGCAAATAATTATTAACTTTGCGGCGGTTTTTAGTAGTTCTTACAGACTAACACATTCAATTTAAAACAGATTCAATATGAGCAAAATTAAAGTTGGTATTAATGGTTTTGGCCGCATTGGCAGATTGGTTTTCCGTGCTGCACAAGAGAGAAACGACATTCAGGTAGTGGCAATAAATGACCTGATAGATGTAGATTACATGGCGTATATGTTAAAATATGACACGGTACACGGTAAATTTAACGGTTCGGTTGAGGTTAAAGATGGTAAACTTATTGTAAATGGTTTCCCAATCAGGGTAACTGCAGAGAAGAATCCCGCTGATCTTAAGTGGAATGAGGTAGGAGCTGAGTATGTTGTTGAGTCAACAGGTCTCTTCCTTACAAAAGAGAAGTGCCAGGCTCACCTAGACGCTGGTGCCAAGAGGGTAATTATGTCTGCGCCATCTAAAGATGACACCCCGATGTTCGTTTATGGAGTTAATCATAATAAATATGCAGGTGAGGCATTTGTATCCAATGCATCATGTACTACCAACTGTCTTGCCCCTGTAGTTAAAGTTCTTAATGACAATTTCGGAATAATTGAAGGTCTTATGACCACAGTTCACGCTACTACCAATACTCAAAAAACTGTTGATGCTCCATCTGCAAAAGACTGGAGAGGAGGAAGGGCTGCTTCGGCGAATATTATCCCTTCTTCAACAGGTGCTGCAAAAGCTGTTGGTAAAGTGCTTCCTGAAATGAATGGCAAGCTTACAGGTATGTCATTCAGGGTTCCTACAATTAACGTCTCTGTTGTTGACCTTACTTGTCGTATAGAAAAGGCTGCAACTTATGATGATATCAAAGCAGCAATGAAAACTGCATCGGAGACAACTCTTAAAGGTGTATTAGGATATACCGAAGAGCAGGTTGTTTCAAGTGATTTCATCACAGACCCACGTACATCAATATTTGATGCAGGTGCCGGTATCATGCTAAACTCAAATTTTGTTAAGGTTGTTGCATGGTATGACAATGAGTGGGGTTACTCAGTGAAGGTTCTTGATATGGTTGCGCACATGTCAACTGTTAAGTAAAAAAAGCCAATTAATATAATGGAGGGTGTCAAAATCTATGATTTGAGACACCCTCTTAATTTTATATATATATATTTGTATTCAAAACTTAGACTATGGGTATTCGTAAAAAAATCTCCCTTGGATTTGTCGTTATAGGTGCCATTCTGTTTCTGTCAAGCGTAATTGCTGTTTTTGAATTTAACCGGATGAGAAACTCGGTCACAGGGCTCATGCGGGCTAACATTAACAGCATAAACACCTCCAGAATGCTCATGGAACTTACCGATGAATACAACTTCATTCTGCTGAGCAGAGTAATAGTTGATTCTACAATTGTTTCTGAAGAAATTCTTTATGATGACAGATTTGACAAACACATCTCCAGTATAAAAAGCAATTTTACATCTGAAGCTGAGGTTGCCATAGCTGATTCACTTGCACTTTCTTATTCTGAATATCTGGCAGTAATAAGCGAAACCAGAAAGATTATGACAGAAGATATCGCTGTTAGAAAGGAGTGGTATGAATCTAAACTCAAGCCTGTTTACAATAAACTAAGGATGTACAAGAAAAAGCTTGGTCTTCTTACTCAGGAGGCACTTGCTGACAATACCAGAGAATTGCAGGAGGGTTACTACAGAAGTATTATGCCCGGAATAATAGCCGTCAGCGCAGGTATTGTACTGGTTCTTCTGTTCAACTATTTTATCAATCTCTATTTTATCTCTCCTGTGCTTTTAATTTCCAAAGGAATTAAAAATTACCGGGATTTCAGAAAGAGTTACAATGTTCAATTTGATAACGATGATGAAATTCAAGATATCAATAATGAAGTACGGAGCATCATTGATGAGAACAAGAAATTCAAAAGTTCAGGAGATAATAAGTAGAATATGAATTTAAGGACTGTCACCAGAAATATAGGGCTTGCGCTTCTTTTGAATGCGTTGTTTATGTATATTTCTGCTTTTGTTTCAGCCATATATGATTTTGACGCATCATTTTCGCCTTTATTGTTAAGTGCCGTAATTACAACATTTGCAGGTAGTTTCCCATTAATTTTTGTAAATAAATTTTATGAGATTAACATAAAGGAGGGTTTTACTATTGTTGTCTTCTCATGGATATTATCCTGCCTGTTTGGAATGCTGCCTTATGTGCTTTTTGGCGGAGAGTTCTCTATTCTTAATTCATGGTTTGAAAGTGTATCCGGATATACAACAACCGGAGCAACAATTCTAACAGATATAGAGAGTGTGCCTAAGGGTCTGCTTTTCTGGAGATCATCTACTCACTGGCTGGGAGGCCTGGGGGTCGTGTTGTTTATGCTTCTTGTGCTTCCATCTGTAAGCACATTCAGGATGAGATTGTCAAAAATGGAGATATCTTCACTTTCAAAAGAGAATTTCAGATTTAAGGCTCACCAAACAATTAGGGTCATATCTTTGGTCTATTTTGGTCTTACTTTTGCAGAAGTTTTGTTATTGGTAATTGCAGGGATGGATCTGTTTGATGCTGTTAACCATTCGTTTGCAACAATTGCGACAGGTGGCTTTAGTACAAAAAATCTTTCTATCAGAAGTTTTGATTCTGTTGCTATTGAGATCATTATAATGGTTTTCATGTTACTTTCCGGAATTCATTTCGGCCTTCTTTATAGTTTTGTTTCAGGAAAATCTACAAACCTTTTCAGATCACCAATTATCCGATACTATTTACTTTCTATACTTACCGGATCGGTAATTGTATCACTTAATATTAAATTTAGCGGATTGTATACCGATTGGGCAACTGCATTCAGAGAGGGGTTTTTCCAGGTAATTTCAATTGGAACGACAACAGGATTCGCTAACGGAGATTCCTCAATTTGGCCTGGCTTTTCAATTTTATTAATAATATTTTTTACTATTCAGTGTGCATGTTCCGGCTCCACTTCGGGAGGAATGAAGGCAGACAGGGTGTGGATATTCTTTTTAGCGGTTAAAGCACAAATTATTAAACAAATACACCCAAATGCAGTAGTCTCAGTAAAAATGGGATCACAAACCCTTGACAGAGAAACTGTGTATAGTATAAATCTTTTTATTGCCTTGTATTTATTAATTGTTTTTATATCAGCATTACTGCTTACCGGGCTTGGAACTCCTATTATTGATTCATTTTCTGCTTCTGCAGCCTGCATGGGAAATGTTGGACCTGGTTTTGGCGAGGTTGGCTCTTTAGGTAATTATACATCAATTCCTGCTTTGGGAAAACTCTTACTTACTGTGCAGATGCTTTTGGGGCGTCTGGAAATTTATGCTCTATTGCTTATATTTGTTTTATACAGATGGAGGTAGAGTAAAAACAATGTCTCTGGATAATTTTATATACGACAAACTTGTGTCTGGTCTTGGTTTTGAGCCGACACCATGTCAACAAAACCTATTTAAAATACTCTCCCTCTTCATAAAGGAGGATGATAACGACATTTTGCTGATAAACGGCTATGCCGGGACAGGAAAAACCTCCTCAATATCTTCGCTTGTTTCACTATTAAAGGGATTTAATAAAAAATACATTCTAACCGCACCCACAGGCAGAGCAGCCAAGGTTCTGACTGGTTATACAGGTTGCAGCTCATATACTATTCACAAACAGATTTACAGGCAAAAATCGCTCAAAGATGGTTTAGGTCAGTTTATTCTTGACCTTAACAAAAACAGGGATACAATTTTCGTCGTGGACGAAGCATCTCTGATATCTTCGGGATCGGGAGAAGGTTCAATATTCGGAAGCGGCAATCTTCTTGACGACCTTATTACTTATGTCAGATCAAATACAGGAAACAAACTAATTCTAATTGGAGACTCTGCGCAGCTACCACCCGTAGGAGAGGTTATTTCCAATGCCCTGGACTTTGATAAAGTTGGCAGTTACGGTAAAGCTATGTACGTAACATTAAAAAGTGTTGTAAGACAAGCTCAAAATTCAGGCATACTGGTCAATGCAACCATGTTAAGAGAGATGATTGAGCAAGAGAGATTTGACTTCCCAAAATTTTCGGTAAATCCTTTTTCTGATGTAGAGCGAATAACGGGCTCTGATCTTATTGAGCAAATGACAATGTCATATGAAAAAGCAGGAACTGACGAAACCCTTGTTCTCTGCAGGTCAAATAAAAGAGCAAACAGGTACAACGCCGGGATAAGAGGGAAAATTCTGTTCAGAGAGGAGAGGCTGACAAAGGGTGACAAATTAATGATTGTCAAAAACTGCTATCAGTTTCTGGACGATGTTGAAGATATTGATTTTATAGCCAATGGTGATGTTGCTGAGTTGATTAAAATATCGGGCTATGAAGAGCGTTATGGACTAAATTTCGCCAAGGCAAAACTCAGGTTTCCCGATTACAACGACACTGAAATAGAGGCAAGAATCATACTTGATACACTTGACAGTGAGACAGCCAGTCTCGGAAATGACATACAAAGAGCTCTTTTTAACTCTGTTATGGAAGATTACTCGCATATAAAGCTTAAAAGAAAACGTATTGCGGCAGTCAGAGAAGATAAGTATTTTAATGCATTGCAGATAAAATATGCAAATGCCATAACTTGTCATAAATCACAGGGAGGCCAGTGGAAAACTGTTTTTATTGACAACCCTTTCTGGAAGGGAGAAATTACAAAAGATGATCTGAAATGGCTGTACACTGCTATAACAAGGGCTGTTGATAAGGTTTATTTTGTTAATTTTGATGACAAATTTTTTGCCAAACAGTAGAATATTGCAAAATAAATACTCAAAACTATATGAACTTCTTATTCTGTTTTAAACGAGCAACAGCAGTGCTGGTGTCTTTATTATTTGCTAATCAGCTGCTTATTGCCCAGGGTCCGGTCCAATCCGTTCCAATGCCACACTCATGGAAAGACAACAATACTCTTGTCATGGTTCATACAATGGGCATGAAGAGGGTCTTTTATGAATATAATATCAAAAAGGAGAAGATGACCGAGATAGTCTCTCCGGTTGCGCCGAAAGCAACTCCATCTGTTTTGGTGAAAAATGGAGATGTTATATTCTCGGACATTGCCGGAAAGGAAAAGCAGATTACATTCACATCCTCTCACGAGAGAAATCCGGTACTATCACCTGATTTTAAAAGAGTTGCATATACACGGGATAACGATCTGTACTCATTTGACCTTGAGAAGAACACAGAGACAAGACTTACTTCAGACGGGTCGGAATTGATCCTTAATGGATGGGCTTCGTGGGTGTATTATGAAGAGATATTTGGAAGGGGAGGGCAGTACAGAGCGTTTTGGTGGTCACTTGACAGTCGCACACTTGCCTTTTACAGATTCGACGATTCAATGGTTCCAATGTTTCCTATCTACGATTCAAAAGGTAAACATGGCACAATAACAAGAACAAGATATCCAAAAGCTGGAGATTCAAACCCGGAAGTAAAATTAGGCTTCGTGTCTCCTGATGGAGGAGATATTGTTTGGGCCGATTTTAATTATAAAGATGACCAGTACTTTGGTACTCCCTTCTGGGCAGGCACAGGTTCTACAATAATGGTTCAGTGGATGGACAGAGACCAGAGCAATCTTGTATTGTATGCCGTTAATGTCTATAATGGATATAAAACACCTGTATACAAAGAGTATCAGAAGACCTGGATAAACTGGATGACAGACATGAAATTCGGTAAAGAGGGATTCTACTTTGTCAGAGATTTTGAATTATGGGAACACATTTACTATCAGTCATATGACGGAAATAAATTTGAAAGGCTGACAGATGGAATGAACTGGGGGCTGAAAATTCTGGATGTTGATGAGAAAAATTCTGAAATCCATTTCTCCGCCAGAAGAGATGTTTCGGTAAGAAACGATATATATAAAGTATCATGGGGAGAGAAGGGTAAAAATGTAAGGAAGTTGTCAGAAGGAGAGTTTAACTACGCCATGCCGCTGTTATCCCCAGATAAAAAGCACTTTGTATCAATTATTTCCAATACTGCAACTCCGTTAAAGGTGGTGTTGTTGGCAACAGAGAGGGGCGGTGCTGTTAAAACGGGAGAGATAAGGGTTATTGCAGATACTAAAAAAGAGAATTTTGACAGCCTTGGTCTGCCAAAGCCGAAACTTATCTATACAACTACACCGGAGGGATACAAGCTTCCCGGAGTAATTACCCTGCCTCATAATTTTGATCCAAAGAAAAAATACCCTGTAATAATGAGCATCTACGGAGGGCCAAACTCCTCTAATGTTATGGATACCTGGAGAAATCCTGCAAAGTTGAATATTCTTTGGGCAAATGAGGGTGTAATTCAGGTATCGGTCGATAACAGAGCTTCGGGTCACTGTGGAAAAGAGGGCATCAATTATGTTCACAGAAACCTGGGCTATTATGAACTTCAGGATTACATTCACTGGGCTAGATACTTGGCTTCTCTGGGTTATGTTGACACTGATAAAATAGGTATTAGCGGCTTTAGCTACGGAGGGACCATGACTGTTCTTGCTCTGACAGATGGTGCAGAATATTTTCGCTATGGAATTGCCGGTGCCGGTGTTTATGACTGGATGCTTTACGATACTCATTACACAGAGAGATACATGGATCATCCTGACAACAATCCAGACGGGTACAAGGAATCTGCTGCAATTAACAAAGCCAAAAATTATAAAAGTGAGTCTGGTTCATTGTTATATCTGACACATGGTTTAGCCGACGACAATGTTCACATGCAAAACACCATTCAGATGATTGACGCCTTACAGAAAGAGGGTAAGCAATTTGAACTTATGCTATATCCCGGAGCTTTTCACGGTTACAGAGGTTATCAGGGTGCCCACTCCGAAGAGGCCACTATTAACTTCTGGAGAAAAGTGCTGCTCGGAAAATAGATCTCTGAGGCAAAATATGAAAAAAGGCTGCCCGAAACCGGGCAGCCCTATGCCATACCAACTTAAATTTAAACACTTAAAACTAACCAAAACTTCTCTAAATTTTGTGGTTGGAACTGGCTAATAATTTATTGCCAACAGCATAATGAGATTATAAATATCCCACTCAGACGCCACTTTAAAATCTCCAATTTTATCAGCCAGTACATCTGTTGACTTAAGAAGATCCTTTTTGTCTATTGAGAACTTTTCAGCGATAAGTGAAGTAACTGCAAGCTGTGAACTTATAGTGTAAATGTCTGCAGGCACTTTCTTGTTCTTTTCTACATAAAAGGTGATGTCAGATGTGGTATAATCCAGATACCATTGACCGTTATACTCTCTGTAGTTTACAACATAGTCAGCTGACATCATGTTCACGGTTGATTTTTTTGGCTTACTTTTCAGGAATAATTTATATGAATCTGTGTTATTCTCAACATTCATTGAAAATTCAATTTTACCAATTGCTGATGATTTTGAATCGATGTAGATTTTTCCTTTGTAAAGCGTCTCTTCATCCTTGATTTTTTGGTCAAAAGCAACCACGTAAAATGGTCTTCCAAACATCTCAACCGGGTTAAGATATTCAAAATTATACTTGTCCTTAATGTCATGTAATTCGGTTCCAAGGAAAGGAGTTTTTACCACATCAAGCTGTAATGCAGATATAGGCCCTCCTTGTAATTTGACCATATAGGCGTCAATTTTGCTGAAGTCGCAATTACCTCTTACATCTTTAACGGCTACAAGATCTCTCTTCCATCCTTTGTAAGGGCTTTTATTGATATTAAGAATTGCTTCATTTACCGATACACAATCGTTGTTCCTGATCACACGTTCTTTATAAAAAGCGTTGATCTGATTCTCGGTGGTTGAATAGTTTTGGCTGATTTTGCTAAATGCTATCTGAACCAGAGTTGCAGGGTCTGTTTTTGGGTTTTTAATCTCACTCTTCGGTGCGATCCCGGCTTGAATAGAGGTTAGGGCAAAAATTGCAATAACCGAAAGTAACAGAGCTTTTGTTTTCATGATTGAAAAATGATTTTTGGTTTTTCTGCTTAATAGACGATGTGACCATCATAAAAGTTGCAGTTTTTAACAAAAATCTTTCAATCAAATATAAATTGTTACTACAAAATGTTCAATGATTGCTCTTTTATTTTTTCGAGTTCGTCCTTCATTTTGACAACCCACATCTGAATTTTGGCGTGAGATGCTTTTGAGCCCAGAGTATTTATCTCCCTGCCCATCTCCTGACCAATAAAGCCAAGTTTTTTACCCGGATACTCCTCCTGAGCTAATGTATCAAGAAAATAGCTGCAGTGTTGCCTAAGCCTTACCTTTTCTTCTGTAATGTCCAATTTTTCAATATAGTATATCATCTCCTGTTCCAGTCGATTCATATCTACATCTGAAGAGTACTCCTCCAATTTGGACTTCAGTTTCTCTTTAATCATGACAGACCTTTCGCTCTCAAATTTTTCAATCTCCTCAACATATGATAATATGAGATTTACTCGAGAAACCATATCCTCTTCAAGTCTTTTGCCTTCGGTTTTTCTGAAGCCTGTCAGCATTTCAATAGCGTGTTCAATTGCTCCTTTTATTGACTCCCAATCCTCTATGTTCTCCTCTTCTCTCTCCTTTTTCTGATTTTCAAAAACATCAGGCAGCCTCATGATAATTTCGGTTGCCTTGCCAAAGTCCAGATCATTGCCGGATTCTGTGGCAAGCTCCTTTAATTGTTTAAGATATGAGGCGAATGTCTCTTTGTTAATGGTCCTGCCTCCGTTTTCGGTAAGAGTTTCTATGGAGGTGTAAAGGTCAATATTTCCCCTTTGAAGAGCAGATGTTAACATCTGTTTGACCTCAATCTCCCGCTCTCTTGGAATAATTTGTGATTTAACGGAAACATCCGAATTTTTACCATTTACGGACCTGATTTCTATAGTGATCTTATTATTGCCGTTGATACATTCGGATTTACCGTAGCCTGTCATAGATTGAACCATCGCAATGAGAGTTTTTTAAGTTGTAGCTTTTAATTATACAAAGTTAAGAAAATGAGGTTTAG
>Ga0351926_1019_pt1 | contig 22451 bp, 21 predicted proteins | sample BONcelT113001D10_FD_206837 | JGI IMG/M metagenome (GOLD analysis project Ga0351926, IMG submission 206837) | Enriched cells from coal bed in the Powder River Basin, Montana, United States - BONCAT cells T11 rep2 HSBNCT.T11.300.1.D10 ...
CACCATCACGGATGCCGCCGGCACCATCGTCGAGGTCAACGACACCTTTACGCGCATCACCGGATACTCGCGTGAAGAAGCCTTGGGGCAGAACCCGCGCATCCTGAAGTCCGGCCGGCATGAGCCGGAATTCTACGCCGGCCTGTGGCGTGACCTCGTTGGAAATGGCAAATGGGCAGGCGAAATCTGGAACCGCCACAAGAATGGTGAAATTTATGCGGCACTGCTCACTATCAGCGCCGTGCGCGATAGCGATGACAATACACAAAATTATGTTGCTCTGATCACCGACATCACTCAGATGAAGGCGCAAGAGCAAAGACTGATCTACATGGCACATTACGATGCACTCACCGGCCTGCCCAACCGCACGCTGCTCACCGATCGCCTGCAGCAAGCCATGGCGCAAAGCCAGCGGCGCAAGCAGTCGCTGGCGGTGGCTTATCTTGATCTGGACGGTTTCAAGGCGATTAATGACGAGCATGGCCACGATGTCGGCGACGAGTTTCTGGTCACCATTTCAGAGCGCATGAAAACCGCCCTTCGCGAAGTCGATACGCTGGCGCGCCTTGGGGGTGACGAGTTCGTTGCCGTGCTATCCGATCTGGAGCGGCCACAGGACTGCAATCCCGTGCTGGAGCGCCTGCTGCTGACCGCTTCGGAGCCCGTCGTTCTAGGCGATGCGGTGATGCAGGTTTCTGCCAGTATTGGCGTCGCGATCTACCCACAGGACGGAGAAACCGTCGACCAACTCCTGCGCTGCGCCGATCAGGCGATGTACGCAGCCAAACAGGCTGGCAGAAATCGCTATCGTCTGTTCAGTGAGGATTGAGACAATTCGCAAGCCGTAAACCGAGCGCAGCGCGTCGCGAAAGTTAAGCAGCAACCAGCCTGTCACGCCCGCTCAGCTTGGCCGCAAACATCCGGCGATTCGCCAGTTCCACTAGTTTTTCGATGGAGATCTCCTCCAGCGGAATTTCCGAACTATCGGCAATCCCGCAACTGAAGCGGATGCGGATTTCCATGCCGTTGTAGAGAAAAACCCGTCCTCTGACGATGCTCATAATGCGCTCGATCATCGCCGCCGTTTCGGCCGCATCTGCGTTTACGGAGACGATGATGAACTCCTCGCCGCCGTAGCGACCGCAAACATCGTAGGGACGGATTGCGGCGCTGATCAGCCCAGCGAACTCACCCAGAATGAGGTCGCCGGCCTCGCGCCCGTAGTTGTAGTTGATGCTCCTAAAATTATCCAGATCAAGGATGGAAACACAGAAATTTCTGCCGAGGCGCGCATACTCCGCATCGAATTCCTTCATTCTTTCGAGCACATGGCGCTTGTTGAAAATACCGGTCAGCGGATCATGAATGGAACTCCCGTCAACCATAGTAGCCGACGCCAGTTGTTTGGCCTCCAGTCGCTCCCGAAGAATTTCGCACTCGCAAAAAGCAGAAATGATCGCGGCAGCACCTTCTAGGATGTCGATTTCCTCATCTCTCCAAACACGCTGGCGCACGCAGTCGTCAAAACCGACAAAGCCCGCAATCTCGTCGTTTGCCTCGATAGGGAAGACCAGCAGCGACTGAATCCCGTGAGCCGAGAGCGTGTCCTTAAGATCAGCCGACAACGACGACACATCGGATGCGAGGATTCTCCCCTCATCGGCCAGCATCTGCCGCCACGCATCGTATGACGCATACGGAATATCCTGCATCCATTGATGCGCGATGCCTTCAGCACACCATTCATGAATGGGCCCCATGGTCGAACGCTCCTGACCATCGAGGAAGACATAGGCTCGTGAAAGCTGCAAGCCGTAACTCAGTGACTGCAATGCTCGACCCAGTTGGGTGCTGAAACTTTCATGGGCAGCGAAGGACAGCGCCACCTCGGACAACAGCTTGTAATTCATGCCTCCCCCTATTCGTACCGTCTGGATTGCCGGATGATTGATTGTAAGGCCATTGGCACTTGCAAACCTACAGGAGCGTTGCTTTGCCGCCACCGAGGGCGAGGCAATGTGACTCCAAAAAAACAAGGTTCGTCGCCGCACCCATAAAAAAACCCCGCCGAAGCGGGGTTTTGGGCACAACAGGAGCAAATTACTTGGAAGCTGCTGCAGATGCGGCTGGTGCAGAGGCTTTCTTGCCTGCAGGTGCAGAAGCGGATTTCTTGTCTGCGTCAGCTTTGGCTTTCTTTGCAGCTTTTTCGTCAGCTTTGGCTTTCTTGTTTGCGTCCGCTTTGGCTTTCTTTGCGGCTTTTGCGTCAGCCTTGGCTGGCGCGCTGGCCGGTGCGCTGGCGGCCTTTACGGATTTGGTTTCCTTCTTCTCCACTTTGGCTGCTGGCGCACCCGACTTGCTCTGACCGCCTACCCTCAGGCCTGCTTCGGACATCTTGGCCGAATTTTTAGCGCCGATACCTTTCACGCGAGTTTCCAGATCACTCCAATCCTTATAGCTGCCGCCTTTAGCGCGCTCGTCAACAATTTGCTTGGATATCGCAGGGCCGATACCCTTGACGCCATCAAGCTCCGCCTGGCTGGCCTTGTTTACATCCACCTGCGCAAACGCCAAACCCATCGACAGCATCAGGGCAGCAATGGCATAAAAAAGTTTTTTAAACATTTACATTCTCCTCGTTTGTGTTTCATGAAAAAACTGGGAATTTTTCAGCTCAGCCTGCTCTTTCGAGTCCCCGCAAATTAGCCAGAACTGCCTCGCAAATAAATATCAGCTCGAGAACCTGTCTTTCAGCATGTCAAGCCCGCGTGAAACCATGTCACCGTCTTCGGGCACTTCACCACTCGGAGTCAGCTTGTCAACAATCTGGGGCAGCATTTCCGAGAGCTTTTCGGAGACATCGTCCGTGCTGAGACCAAACTTGTCTGCAAGGCTTTGAATCTGCTCGTTATCCAAGACGCTCTTGATTTGATCGGCCGAAATGGGCAGATTTTCACCGTTTGAAACCCATGACTTGACCGTTTCACCCAAGCCGCCATCTTTAAAGGATTGCAATAACCCGCTAAAGCCGCCCGTATCCGGATTGTTTATCATCCGCATGACGCTGCCGAGCATGTTGTCATCCCCTTCGTCGGACTGTGCAAACGGCCCACCCACTGCACCCATAATCTGGTCTAGCAATCCCATGTCACCTCCGGAAATTGTGAATCAACTGCTCCTGGCCCGCATGTAACAACTCACCAGCTTCCATAAGAAACTGGTGAGTTGATCGAGCGTTTATTGCCGTACCGGGATCACTTGCTGGCGTCAGCCACGCATTTTTTGGTGTAGCTGGTTTTGGCCGCGCCAGCCAGCTTCTTCTCGCCAGCCTGCAGGTCGCAAGATTTCTGCGCATCGGCCACTTTCAGGTCTTTTACGCATTTTTTGATAAAGCTGCTTTTGGCGGCGCCCGTCAACTTTTTGTCCGTTGCCTGTGCATCGCATGCCTTTTGGGCAGATGCGTCCTGAGCCTCGCGATCACATTTTTTCAGAAAACTCGTTTTTGCCGCACCGGCAAGCTTTTGCTCGGTGGCCTTTGTCTCGCAGGCAGCGCTGGCGGCGTAAGCACCTGTTGTAACAAAACAGGCCAAGAAAATTACCATTAATTTGCGCATATTTCCCCCAATCAAACTACAGTTAAATAAAAGACGACCCTGTTGTGGCGCAAAGAGTTTTCAAGACCCAATCCACCCTATTGCGCCGCAAGGTGAAAAGGTACTCTAAAAGAATATCACAAGGCCTGATCAAATTATCGTAAAAAATAGTAACTGCCACCTTCCTCACTGTCATTCTTGATCAATGCAGCATGACAAAGTATCGGGGGGAGCTATTTCAGGAAACCCACCGGCTGCACCAGCGTGATGGCCTGCTTGCTGTTTAGCTTGAGCGCCTTTCCAAGCTCAGCACCCTTGAACGAACCGCGTGCAACCGTGCCCAGACCTTCGGAAGCCGCAAAAAGATAGATGCTCTGCGAAGTGCCCCCGGTGCCGATACGCGCATTGTCGATGGACGACTTGTTCAGATCGGCGACCATCACAATCGACAGCGCCGCGTTATTGGTGACTTCCGGCTGTCCCAGCGCTTTTTTGAAATCACCCTTCGCGACCAGTTTCAGCTTGTGTGCGTGAGCATCATAAAAATAGGCGCCGTCATCCAGGACGACATACAAGGACATTTCCTGTTTGTTCCACCCCGTCGCTACCGTGCGCTTGCCATCGCGATTAAATCCGTTTGCCGTCCACAGCAGACTGGATAGCATTTGCGGTGGCATTTCCCGCTTCACATAAGCGCGCTCGCTATGGCGGGCTGCAACGGTTTCCATAAACGGCTTACCACCCGTTTTAACGGGCGGCGGCAATTTTGTGTCCTGAGCCTGTGCAGAGAAAAAGGCGACTAACAGGATAGAAAATGCAATCAGGCGTTTCATAGGTTTGCTCCCTTTGGTAAGTTGTCCCTTCAAGTGGACAGTTTACGACCGAGCTGTTTTTCAACCGCATCGACTTTGCCCTGCAAGCGGTTGACGCCGCCTTCGCGATAATCGATTTTGATGCCGCAGGTGATTCGTTTGCAGTCTTTTTGCAGCTCCTGAAAACAGGCCTCGACAACATTCATGACATCTTTCCACTCGCCTTCGAGGATGGTTCCCATCGGGGTGAGTTGATAGGTAACGCCGCTTTTGTCGATAATGTCGAGAATGCGGGACACATATTCGACCAGTTCTTCCCCTTTGTCGCGCGGGGACATGGCAAATTCGAGTAAGACCATTAGAGGCTCCTTGTGGTGTGACGGGCAACCCCGTTATTATGCACCGGAACGCCGTGCAAAGATTTAATCGAGCTTGGCCCCTTAAATCACTTAATCATTCGCTTTTTCATCATGGAAAATCAGTATCTGGTAGCGCGTTCGTCGGAAATTGAAGGCACAGGCTGTTTTGCGCGGCAGCGCATCCCTGCAGGAACTCGCATCATTGAGTATCTGGGCCAGCGCATCCCGCCGTCAGTGGTCGAAGAGCGCAGCATGGTCGAAGTCGATGACCTGGGCGAAATCATCAGCGAAACCCGTGTGTACATGTTCCATGTGGACTGGCGCACCACGATAGACGGCGCGGTAAACGGCAACGACGCGCGCTTCCTCAACCACTCCTGCAACCCCAACTGCAAGTCGACGATCGAAGACCGGCGCGTCTTCATCGATGCGCTGCGCGACATCGAACCGGGCGAGGAACTGACTTTCGATTACAAGCTGGATGTCAATGCATCAGCGGAAGCAAAAAAAACGCGTTATGCGTGTCGCTGTAGCGCGCCCAACTGCCGTGGCACGATGCTGGCGTTGTCGAAAGAGTGAAGGTTTGCATCTTCCCCGGCTAAACGGGGCGACCGAGAAGCCAGGGTTAGAAACATCGGGGACGAACTTTGAATCGCCCGCCGGAGTCCTGGACACTTTCCCGCCCCATCAATAACGCATCAATGCGCCAAGCCCGGGAACAAACTCAGCATTCCACCGGCCATGAGCTGTACCGCCATGGCGGCAAGAATCAATCCCATGATTCTGGTGGCGATGTTTAGGCCCGTGGTGCCAAGCCGTTTGCCGATCGGTTCGGCCAACCACAATACTGCCCAGACAATAACGGCTATCAGGATGATCCCGGCGCTGAGCATGAGTTTGCCGGACCAGCCCACTGCCTGATGCGCATCGACAATAGTGAGGCTGATCGCGCCGGGGCCGGCCAGCAAAGGAACCGCCATCGGTACCACGGAAATATCATCTTTCAATTCCGCCTCGACCTGTTCGGCGGGCGTATGACGCGCCATGCTGATTTTGGCATCAAACATGGCAATGGCGATGATTAACAACAAGATGCCGCCGCCAATGCGGAAGGCAGGAATCCCGATGCCGAAAAACATCAACACACTCTCCCCTGCCCATACGGACAAAACCAGGACAACAGCGACAGCGATGGCTGTCTTGAGTGCTGTGCGGCGCAACTCATCAGAGCTGCGCCCCGCCATGAGCCCAAGAAAAATGGGAATCGTCCCAAGCGGGTTCAGAATGGCGAATATGCCGATAAGGAATGTCAATTGCTCAGCGAACGCGGTATATAACATTGGCATGCCTCATAAAACACCAGTATAACGAAAGGGAGCAGTCCCGATTGGATTTCGAGGTTAACTATTCAAACCGGCAGATGCCATGAAAAAACCCGCTCGCGCGGGGTTTATATTTGCCGCATCCACTGTCACAATGGATCGTGCAAAACATTGTTAAGTCCAGTATTGAAAAAACGGGGTCAAGGTAATTTACGCTTCGCGTAAAAAACTGCTGACCCCGCTGCGCCCAACTTCACGACATTTACTTCTTGCTGAACGACAGTTCCCCACCCTTCACCCCAATCTGCACCGTATCCTTCGGCCCCAATTTGCCTTCGAGGATCATGCGCGAAATCGGGTTTTCGATCTGCTGCTGGATCGCGCGCTTGAGTGGACGCGCGCCGTAGGCAGGATCAAATCCTGCTTCGGCGATCTTTTGCAAGGCCGCATCGCTGATGTCGAGCGACATTTCCATCTTCGCCAGTCGCTGCTCCAGAATCTTGAGCTGCACCCGCGCAATCGCGCCGATGTTCTTCTCGTCCAGCGCGTGGAACACCACGATCTCATCGATACGGTTGATGAATTCCGGCCGGAAATGCGCCCTCACCTCTGCCATCACCGCCATCTTGACGAGCGCCGGTTCGCTGCCCTCCATCGCCTGGATTTTGTGCGAGCCGAGGTTGGAAGTCATCACGATCACGGTGTTCTTGAAATCCACCGTCCTGCCCTGCCCGTCGGTCATGCGACCATCGTCTAGCACCTGCAACAGCACATTGAACACATCCTGATGCGCCTTTTCGATTTCGTCGAGCAGGATCACACAGTAGGGCTTGCGGCGCACCGCTTCTGTAAGATAACCGCCCTCCTCGTAGCCGACATAGCCTGGCGGCGCGCCGATCAGCCGCGCGACCGAATGCTTCTCCATGAATTCGCTCATGTCGATGCGGATCATCGACTCTTCGGTATCGAACAGGAAGTTGGCAAGCGACTTGCATAACTCGGTCTTGCCAACGCCAGTCGGCCCGAGGAACATGAATGAGCCATACGGCCTGCCCGGATCGCCCAGACCAGCGCGCGAACGGCGGATCGCCTCGGACACCGCGACCACGGCTTCATGCTGGCCAACCACGCGTTTGTGCAGTTCGTCTTCCATGAGCAGCAGCTTGGCGCGCTCGCCCTGCATCATCTTTGAAACGGGGATGCCGGTCGCGCGCGAAACGACTTCGGCAATTTCTTCCGCGCCGACCTGCGTGCGCAGCAGCTTGGGTTTGCCGTTTTTATCTTTCCCTTCGGCCAGCGCATCCTTCTTGGCTTGCGCTTCCAGCGATTTTTCCAGCTCCGGCAGGCGGCCGTACATCAGCTCCGACATCTTCTGGTAATCGCCCTTACGCTTGGCTTCTTCCATCTGCTGACGCACCTTGTCGATCTCTTCCTTGATGTGCTTGCTGCCTTCGACGCCGGCTTTTTCGGACTTGAGGATTTCTTCGTAATCGGCATACTCGCGCTCAAGCTTGCCGATTTCTTCCTCGATCAAGGCAAGGCGTTTTTGCGAGGCTTCGTCCTTTTCCTTCTTCACCGCTTCGCGCTCAATCTTGAGCTGGATCAGGCGGCGCTCCAGCTTGTCCATCACCTCTGGCTTGGAGTCGATTTCGATCTTGATTTTGGATGCCGCTTCATCAATCAGGTCAATCGCCTTGTCTGGCAGGAACCGGTCCGTGATGTAGCGGTGCGACAGCTCCGCCGCTGCGATGATCGCGGGGTCGGTGATGTCCACGCCGTGATGCACTTCATATTTTTCCTGCAAGCCGCGCAGAATCGCAACCGTATCCTCGACGCTCGGCTCATCCACCATGATCTTTTGAAAGCGGCGCTCCAGCGCTGCGTCTTTCTCAACATACTTGCGGTATTCGTCCAGCGTGGTCGCGCCGACACAATGCAACTCGCCACGCGCTAGCGCTGGCTTGAGCATGTTGCCAGCGTCCATCGCGCCCTCTGCCTTGCCCGCGCCGACCATGGTGTGGATTTCGTCGATGAACACGATGTTCTGGCCTTCGTCCTGTGCCAGTTCCTTGAGCACCGCTTTGAGGCGCTCCTCGAATTCGCCCCGATATTTCGCACCCGCCAGGAGCGACGCCATGTCGAGCGACAGCACGCGTTTGCCCTTGAGGCTGTCCGGGACTTCGCCATTGACGATGCGCTGCGCGAGGCCTTCGACAATCGCAGTCTTGCCCACGCCCGGCTCGCCGATCAGCACCGGATTGTTCTTGGTGCGGCGCTGCAATATCTGAATCGCGCGGCGAATTTCATCGTCGCGGCCGATCACCGGGTCGAGCTTGCCGTTACGGGCGCGCTCGGTCAGATCCATCGTGTATTTTTTCAGTGACTCGCGCTGACCTTCGGCTTCGGCCGAGTTGACGCTCGCGCCGCCGCGCACCGCTGTGATTGCCGCTTCGAGCGCCTTGCGCGTCAGGCCGTTTTCCTTCGCCAGCCGCCCGGCTTCGGACTTGTCATCCACCAGCGCCATCAGAATCATCTCGCTGGCGATGAACTGGTCGCCACGTTTTTGCGATTCTTTGTCGGCGAGATTGAGCAGCGACATCAGTTCGCGCCCGACCTGCACATCGCCGCCGGTACCGGACACCTTGGGCATGCGGTCGAATGCACCCTTGAGCGCTACCGCCAGTCCGGCCACATTGACACCGGCGCGCTGCAACAGCGAATGCGTGCTCCCATCCTCCTGCTGCAACAGCGCCGCGAGCAGGTGTACCGGCTCGATGTACTGGTTGTCATTGCCCACGGCGAGGCTGCGCGCATCAGACAGCGCTTCCTGCAACTTGGTCGTCAATTTGTCTTGTCGCATAGCTTGCTCCAAAAATCGTAATGAGTTGCAAATTGGGGCGACGCGCCCTTTTTCAAGCAATTATGCGGATGGCAAGGATGGGAGAGGTGATTTAGGTCAAATTAGAGCTATTCATCTGGCGCGCCATCCCCGGCAAGTGAGAAGGAATGCTTCACCGGGGAGTGCCATCAGCATAGCAACCTTCCAGGATGAAATTTACGAAAAGTTCATATCTTTCGTATGGTTGCGAATCACTAATAACGCGATGCGTTATTATTTTGCCCAAATTTGGTTTGGGGAGACAAATTTTGCCGCCCCGGCGCCCAATTTGCACAAAATATGGGCAATTTGGGGCTGGGAAAACGCAGTTTGTGCGGGAGTATATGGGTAAAAATAGCTAATCGCCAATGCTGACGGGCCGGAAATTAAATACTATCTGGCAGTATGTAATTTCAGTTCGTCAACACCCGGTACAGCGCAAACCCCAGAATGCAGCACAGAATGGCGCCAAACAGATGGGCTGCCGAATGGCCGATCGCCCAGAGGTACTCGCCGCGCTGCAGCAGCAGCATGGCTTCGGCAGAGAAGGTAGAAAAAGTGGTCAACGCACCCAAAAAGCCAGTGACAACGAGCAGGCGCCATTCCGGTGCCAGCGCGGGGTGGGCGTTGAAAAAAGCAAGTGCAGCGCCAATGACCAAACCGCCGCCCAGGTTGGCGACCATCGTGCCCAGTGGCAGGTGACTGTGTATCGGGTTCATCAGCACGCTCAGACCCCAGCGCAACCACGCGCCCAGAACTGCTCCGATGCCCACTGCGACAAAACTCATTCCAGTTTCTCCCTGCCCCCGTCGCGTTGCCAGCGCGCCATGGCTTCATCATCCGACACCCTGACATCGACCCAGCGCGCGCCTTGCGGCGTTTGCTCTTTCTTCCAGAACGGCGCGGCCGTTTTCAGGTAATCCATCATGAACTCGCAAGCGGCAAACGCTTCGCGCCGATGCATGGCCGCCACCGCGACCAGCACGATCTGATCCATCGGTTTCAAGGGCCCGACCCGGTGAATCACCCGCGCGTCGATGAAGTCCCAGCGCTTGTGCGCCTCGGCAATGATAGCGGCCAGCGACTGCTCTGTCATGCCGGGATAGTGTTCCAGTTCCATTTCTGCCACAACGGCACCGTCATTCAGATCGCGCACGGTGCCAACAAAGCTGACGATCGCGCCGACCTTCGGGTTGCCAGCACGCAGCGCTGCCACCTCGGTCGAAAGGTCAAAATCTTCAGTCTGGATGCGGGTGGACATGTGGGATGGATCGTTGGCGGAAAAAGGTCGGCAGGTCAGGCGTTATGGTAGCACCATTGCTCGCACACCGTTATTTGCTGATAGGATAATCGCCGCTGGACTCCAGCCTTTGCTGGAGCGACAAGGAAAAAAAACATTACGCCAGAACTGTCATTCCGGAGCCGGCCGGAATCCAGCGTCGTTGCCTTTATCCTGAGTTATCTCACGCGCCGCCAATCGCCACAGCGTCGTCACCTCCGCCTTGCGCGCCGCATGCAAGGGGTCGGTGGCATCAGAAGCTTTAGGATGCGTCGGTTTGGCATCCAGCCGCCCGATCACTTGCAAACCTGCCTGTTCAATCAGCGACGGCAGCTCATCTCGCGAACGCAAGCCCAGTCGTTCGGCAAAATCCGAAAGGATCAGCCAGCCTTCGCCGCCCGGCGTCAGATGCCCTGCCAAGCCACCGAGAAAACCGCGCAACATGGCGCCTTCATGGTCGTATACCGTGCGCTCGATGGTGCAACTCGGGCGAGCCGGAACCCAGGGCGGATTGCAGACGATCAAGGGTGCGCGACCTTCGGGAAAAAGATCGGCCTGAAGCACTTCAATTTGTCCGCGCAAGCCGAGTCGTTCGACATTGTCCGCTGCACAAGCCAGCGCGCGCGGATCATTGTCCGTGGCAACAATCCGTTTGACGCCGCGCCTGGCCAGCAGCGCCGCCAGCACACCCGTGCCGACCCCGATGTCAAACGCAAGTTCCTTCGATGGCAAGGGCGCATCAGCCACAAGCTGCAGGTATTCCCCGCGCACCGGCGAGAACACCCCGTAATGCGGATGGATGCGTGCGCCCAGCAAAGGAACGGGCACACCCTTCTTGCGCCATTCGTGCGCGCCGACCAGACCGAGAATTTCGCGCAGGGACACCACCGACGCCTCAGCGGCAGCACCGTAAGCTTCCTGGCAGGCGGCCTGCACATCCGGCGCGCGCCGCAACGGAATCGTGTAATCCGCATTCAGTGGCACAATCAACGAGGATAGGGTGCGTGCGCGCTGCGATTGCGCCTGACGGTGCATGTGGAAAGCCTCGCTTGGGGAAGGCGGCGGAGATTCTGTCTTGCTAGGTTTGCGCTTGCTGCGCTCGGTTCGTCGCGCCATCGCGATCAAGAGCTGGCGCGCGTTCTGATAGTCTCCGCGCCACAGCAGGGCCGTGCCTTCGCTGGCCAGGCGAAACGCAGAATCTGCCGTCATCCGGTCATCGGCAATGACGACTCGTTTCGGCGGCGGCATGTCTCGCTCCGAACGCCAGTGGGCGGAGCGCGTTTCGCCAGCTTCTTCCCAACTGATGATCGGAGAGGTATTCATAGGGTTTCAGGCTTCCAGTTTCAAATCATTCGTAGCGCGACGGCGAGCTGCTGACAGGACGAATAGTACGGCAAGTCGAAGTCAACAAGGCTACGGATGATGCTGTATTGGAATCAGCCGCCGGTGACAGGTGGAAAAAAGGCTACCTCGCAACCCTCTTCGATCGGCGTATCCGCTTCGGTCATGTTCTGGTTGTATGCCATGCGCAGCGATTTGCCCTCAGCCAGCGCCTCGGCCCACGTGCCGCCACGCGCAACCAGGAACCGGCGCACATCACCGACAGTCTTCACTTCCGGCGGCATGACGACTTGTTCGGAAGCCACACCGACAGCTTCACGCACGCTCGCAAAAAAACGGATTTCAATCATCATCAGTGCAAAAGCTCGCTAAAAGGGATGAAACGGACGAAATCGCCAGGCGCAATCGCTTGTCCCGGCGGATTGTCGATCAGGCCATCAGCCCAGGTGGTTGAAGTTAGCACACCCGACCCCTGGTTGGGGAACAGATCAAGACCGCCACGATCATTGAGACGCGCCCGCAGAAATTCGTTGCGGCGATCGCCCTTCGGCAGCGAAAAATCAGCGCGCATCGGGTAGGCTTTCGGCGCGACATCCTGCACACCCTGCAGGCGCAGCATGAATGGCCGCACAAACAGCATGAAGGTGATCAGCACCGACACCGGATTGCCGGGCAAGCCGATGAAATGCGCTGTACGCTCCCCGCCCGCCCGGTTGATCTCGCCGTAGGCCAGCGGTTTGCCGGGCTTGATCGCCAGTTGCCACAGGTTCAGCCGGCCTTCCGCCTCAACCGCCGGCTTGATGTGATCTTCCTCGCCGACCGACACACCGCCAGAGGTGATGATCAGGTCGTTCGACTGTGCCGCGCGCACCAGAGTGGTCCGGGTCGCGTCGAGCGAGTCCGGCACGATGCCAAGATCCGCGATTTCGCAACTGAGGTTTTCCAGCAGACCTCGCAGCGTAAAACGGTTGGAGTTGTAGATTTCGCCCGGCTTAAGTTCATCGCCGGGCATCGCCAGTTCGTCGCCGGTGGAAAACACCGCAACGCGCAACCGGCGCACTACCGGCAACTCGGCCAAACCGACTGAAGCCGCCAGACCCAGTTCCTGCGGGCGCAGCCGTGTTCCTGCCGGCAAAATCACACTGTCTTTGCGGATGTCCTCACCCGCGCGACGCACCCACTCGCCCGCCACAGGTCGGCACTTGATCGTGACCATGTCACCCTGAACCTCACAATCTTCCTGCATCACGACTGCGTCCGCACCCAAGGGAATCATTGCGCCGGTGAAGATGCGCGCCGCTGTGCCGGGCCGCAGCGCCTGCGGCACCTGACCGGCGGGGATACGCTGCGAAACCGTGAAGCTTGCCGCCCCACTGGCGCATTCGGCAGAGCGCACCGCATAGCCGTCGCGCTCTGAATTGTCGGCAGCGGGCACATCGAACTGCGACACTTGCGCTTTGGCGAGGATGCGACCGTTCGCTTCCAGTGTCGGGATGGTTTCCGTGTCTGCGACCGGCACGGCAGCCACCAGCAGCGACTCCATCGCCTGTGCGGCCGTCAGCAGAGGTTGGGGAGACATCTTCACAGTCCGGTGCGTGCCGCGATATAGGCTTTGATGTTGTCAGCGTCAACCGGCATGACGACGAAACGCTGCGACAGCGACTCGATGTTTTCAAAACCGGCAGGCCGCGCTGCGTCCTTGTTCAAAGCTTCCTGAATGGTTTCGTTAAACTTGGCAGCCAGCGCAGTTTCCAGCACGATCATCGGCACACCCAGCTTGACATGCTCACGAGCCACCTTTACGCCGTCAGCAGTGTGTGTGTCGATCATCACGCCATATTTCTGATGCACATCGCGGATAGTGTTCAGACGATCCTGATGCGTGGACTTGCCTGACTCAAAGCCGTAGCGTGACACCTTGCTGAATTCATTGCCATCGCTTCCCGGTCTGCCCGACAGGTCAAACCCGCCATGTGTGTCGATTTTGCCGAACAGCGTACGCACACGGTCACCGTCCCGGCCGACCAGATCGTAAATAAAGCGTTCGAAGTTGGACGCTTTTGAAATATCCATCGACGGACTGCTGGTGTGATAAGTTTCAGCTGGTTTTCGCACCCGGTACACGCCGGTGCGGAAAAACTCATCCAGCACATCGTTTTCATTGGTCGCCACCACCAGCCGGTCAATCGGCAACCCCATCATCCGGGCGATGTGACCGGCACAGATGTTGCCGAAGTTTCCAGAAGGCACGGTGAAAGACACTTTTTGATCATTCGATGTCGCCACCGACAGATAGCCACGGAAGTAGTACACCACCTGTGCCACCACACGGGCCCAGTTGATTGAGTTGACCGTGCCGATTTTTTGCTTCGCCTTGAATTCCAGATCGTTCGACGCCGCCTTGACCATGTCCTGACAATCGTCAAACACGCCTTCGACCGCGATATTGTAAATATTCGGGTCTTGCAGGCTGAACATTTGCGCCGTCTGGAACGCGCTCATCTTCTTGTGCGGCGATAGCATGAACACGCGAATGCCCTTCTTGCCGCGCATGGCGTATTCGGCCGAGCTGCCGGTGTCGCCAGAAGTGGCGCCGAAGATGTTGAGTTCCGCATTTTTCTTTGCCAGCGCATACTCGAACAGGTTGCCGAGCAACTGCATCGCCATGTCCTTGAAAGCCAGCGTCGGGCCATTGGACAGTGCCTGCAGGATCAGCTTTTTGTCGCCATCCTGCTCCAGCAAATGCAGCGGCGTGATCTGCTGCGCATCCTCAGGCGTACGCGCATTGCAGTAGATTTCGGGCGTATAGGTCTTGCTGGTCAGCGCCTTCAAATCCGCATCAGGGATGTCATCGGCAAATTTTTTGAGAATTTCATATGCCAGATCGGCATACGACAGCTTGCGCCACGCATCGAGTTCCTCACCCGTCACCTGCGGGTAAGCGTCAGGCAGGTACAGGCCGCCATCGGGCGCGAGACCTTCAAGCAGAATTTCCGAAAATGGTCGTGGTGCGGCAGGATGGTCTTTGCCAGCACGAGTGGAAACATATTGCATAGGATGACAATATCGGCGATGTAAAAGCAGGATTTTACTCCCATTCATACAGTATTGGGTTAAGCTGACAGCCTGACTGGAAAATCGATCCAGCGTGCGATAATCACACCAATCCCGTGACCACACACCAAGCCATGACCCTCAAAGTCGCCATCGCGCAGATGAACAGCACTGTCGGCGATTTCGCCGGCAACTGTGCCAAAATCGTCGAATTTGCCCGCCGCGCCGCCGCTCAGGGCGCTGATATCGTACTCACTCCCGAACTGTCGCTGTCCGGCTACCCGCCTGAAGATCTGCTGTTACGAAATGCCTTCTACGAACTCACCGAACTGGCTTTCGATGCCCTGAAGGCCGAATTGTCCGACCTCAAAGGCGTGCATGTCATCGTCGGGCATCCCATCCTGCGCGGACAGGAGCGCTTCAATGCCGCCTCCGTCATCGTCGACGGCAAAGTGCTGGGTACTTATTGCAAGCACGATTTGCCCAACTACATGGTATTTGATGAAAAGCGCTATTTTTCGTCAGCCAACGAAGCCTTCGTCTTCGATTTGAAGGGCGTTCGGATCGGCATCAACATCTGCGAGGATTGCTGGTTTCCGACCGCTCCCAAAATGGCGAGCGAAGCAGGCACTGAGATCCTGCTGATTCTGAACGGATCGCCGTATCACATGCACAAGCAGCATGTGCGCTATGACCGGATGCGCGAAAATGTGCTCACGCATGGCATGTCCCTGGTTTACGCAAATTTGGTAGGCGGGCAGGACGAACTGGTTTTTGACGGTAACTCCTTTGTCATGAACCAGCAGGGGGAACTATGCGCTCAGCTCCGGCACTGCGAGGAAGACTGGCAGATCATCGAATTTGACGGCGCCACCCCGCGCCGTAACCATTTTGATGGCGACGCCTGCCTTGAAGTCATGGTTTACCAGGCACTGGTGCTCGGCGTGCGCGATTACATTGGCAAAAATGGTTTTCCGGGCGTCATCATCGGCATGTCTGGCGGCGTGGACTCGGCTCTGACTCTGGCGATCGCGGTCGATGCGCTGGGCGCCGAGCGCGTGCATGCCGTGATGATGCCATCCCCTTACACCGCCGACATTTCAATCATTGATTCGCGTGAAATGACGCAAAGACTGGGCGTGCGTTATAGCGAAATGCCCATCAACGGCTGCTTTGCCGCCTTCAACGCCACGCTGGCGCAGGAATTTTTTGGCCTGGAAGAAGACACCACGGAAGAAAATATACAGGCGCGCATTCGCGGCACTCTTTTGATGGCGCTGTCCAACAAAGGCGGATCGATCGTCCTGACAACCGGCAACAAGAGCGAAATGGCCGTCGGTTACTGCACACTGTATGGTGACATGGCAGGTGGCTTCGCAGTCATCAAGGACATCGCCAAAACGCTGGTTTACCGTCTGTGCCATTACCGCAACGCGCAGTCCAATGTTATCCCGCAGCGCATCCTGACACGCGCGCCGTCGGCAGAATTGCGACCGGATCAGACCGATCAGGATTCCCTGCCTCCGTATGAAGTACTCGATCCCATCATGCAAATGTATATGGAAGAAAACAACAGCGCAGCCGAGATTATTGCCGCCGGATACGAAGAAACGGCCGTGCAGCGCATCACTCACCTCATCCGCATCAACGAGTACAAGCGCCGCCAGTCGCCGGTCGGCATCCGCGTCACGCACCGCAGCTTTGGGCGAGACTGGCGCTATCCGATCACATCAAAATATCGTGAATGACCCTCACGGATGAACGAACTGATTTACAATTCAGCCGATAGCATAAACACAAGAAGGACATTTCCATGAAACACATCACCGCCATCATCAAGCCTTTCAAACTGGACGAAGTGCGCGAAGCCCTGTCCCAGGTAAACATCACCGGCCTGACCGTTACCGATGTCAAGGGATTTGGCCGCCAGAAAGGCCACACCGAACTTTACCGCGGCGCAGAATATGTGGTCGATTTCCTGCCCAAGGTCAAGATTGAAGTCGTGGTGGATGACTCCATCGTCGATCAAACCATCGAAGCCATTATCAAATCAGCCCGCACCGGCAAGATTGGTGATGGAAAGATTTTCGTGAAGAATGTTGAACAGGTAATTCGAATCCGTACGGGAGAAACGGGACCGGAGGCAGTTTGATCCAATAGCAGGGGCAGTGATCTCGTCGAACTACTTCCGTTTAGACAGCCACTCCCGCGCCAGCGCCCTAGCGCGCTCAATCTGGTTAGCGGTCATGCCGTAGCTGACACCACGCATGTTTTCCAGCGCGACCGGATCGCCCCCAATGGCAGCAATGCCAAACCATTTGTACGCCTGCACCGGATCTTCCTCTACCCCATGCCCGTGAGCGTATGACACGCCAAGTTGGTACTGGGCTATGGCATGCCCCTCCTCGGCCGCTGCGCGAAACCAGCTAACCGCCTGACGGTCGTCCTTGTCCACTCCCTGGCCGCTACCGTAGGCGATACCAAGATTATATTGAGACGGAGGATAGTTCTGCTCAGCAGCCTTCCGATACCATTGCACGGCCTGCCGGTCATCCTGCTCGACACCTCTGCCATTGGCATACATCAAACCCAGATTGTGCTGGGCGTAGGAAACGCCCTGCTCGGCGGCTTTGCGTGTCCAGTATTCTGCTGTGATGTCATCCTGCGGCACGCCATTGCCGGCAATGTACATGGCGCCAAGGTAGTACTGTGCCATTCGGTAGCCGCCCAGAGCCGTCTTTCGAAACAATAAAGCGGCCTGCTCATAGTCCCTGTTTACGCCAATGCCGTTGTGATAGGCCAAACCCAACTCGTATTGCGCCGGCTGGTATCCCTGTTCGGCCGATTTGCGATACCAGACCACGGCCTTTTTTTCGTCCTTCGGCACACCCTGACCTTTGGCCAGCATCATCCCGAGATTGTATTGCGCACTGTCCAGCCCTTCGTCGGCCAGCACCTTGAATTCCTTGATCGCCTGCGGAAAATCACCGGCGTTATATGCCTCCACTCCCTCCTGCCAGCCCGCATGGGATGAAGGGATCAGGACCAACACAATAACAAGAGCTATCAGCGTTTGAAGCTGTTTACGCACACTGCCTCCACGCACCCGTTGAGCCACCCTAGGTGGCCAGGGTGGCTAACTTCACCCGACAATTAGCTAGCCGGTCGTATTGGCTTCCAGTTGTCCGCCAATTCCTTGGCCTTCTCAATCTGATCTTTTTGCATTTTCTCTTCCAGGTCTTTCATGCCGCGCGTTCCCGGACCATAACCCTGTCTGGAAGAAAGTGTCAGCCATTTGTCAGCTTCGATCAGATTTTTCCTGACAATCAATCCCACCGCGTAAAGCATTCCCAAATCAGCCTGCGCCATCGGATGCCCTTGTTCGGCAGCCTTGCGAATCCAGTATGTGCCCTTCTTGTCATTATGATCGACGCCATTGGCGTCAAAATAAAGCCGCCCCAACTGGTATTGCGCCTCCGGATCACCCGTTTGCGCCTTGGCGGTGTAAGTTTTCTCAAGCTCATCGCCCGAAGTACAGGCGCCCAGCACCATTACCGCGATCAGCATTGCACATGCCAATTTAGACCATTTTCTTATTCCAGAACGCATCCAAGCCACCCTATTGAAACGACTTCACTGACTTTATTCCTGCTAATGAAAAGCAGGCCGACAAACCTCTATGATACACCGCCAATCAGCCGCGGCCCTTAAGCAAAACAACCAGCGCACCCGATCCGCCATCCGCAGCCTTGGCCTGACAAAAGGCAACAACCTCATCCTTTTGCACCAGCCATTTATGTACCATCCCCTTCAGAACCGGCTCCTTGTTCACTGAACCCAGGCCTTTGCCGTGAATGATGCGCACGCAACGCAGGCCTCTTCGGGTTACCTCACGCAGAAAATCCGCCAAGGCCTGCCGCGCCTCGTCGCGTCGCATCCCATGCAAGTCAAATTCGTCCTGAATGGCCCAGCGACCCTTACGCAGTTTTCGCACCACATCTGACCCGATTCCTGGACGGGTATAACTCAAGTCAGCATCGACATCGAGCAGCGTCGTGACATCGAACTCATCTGACATCGAAGCCCTCAGCGCTGCCCGATCATCTGCCTGCCGCTGATGCGCGATCGGCAACGGGGGTTTGGTCGGCACCTCTGCCCGGTTGGGTGAACGAAGCGGCACAACATCGCCAACTGCGCTGCGGAATATTTCTGCTTCGCGCGCGGCTTCTTTTTCGAGGCGCAATCGCTCCCTTTCAGCCGCTGCGCGCGCTTCCTTCTGCAGTTTGAGTGCCTCGCCCAATACTTTGAGCCCGGACAGATCCTTGTAGTTATCAGGCATTGGCCGTAGCCCGAGTTACAGTCCTAGGCTTTCAAGGTGGCGCTGAGCATCCAGCGCAGCCATGCACCCTGTTCCGGCGCTGGTGATCGCCTGCCGATAAATGAAATCCTGCACATCCCCAGCGGCAAATACCCCGGGAACACTGGTCGATGTCAGCATGCCTTCATGCCCGACATTGGTCTTGATATAGCCGTTGACCATCTCCAGTTGACCTTCGAAAAGAATGGTGTTCGGTCTGTGCCCGATGGCGACAAAAACGCCATGCACGGGGATGGAATGAATGCTGCCGTCCTGTGTAGATTGCACATTGATGCCGGTCACCCCGGATTCGTCACCCGTCACCTCATGCAAGGTTCGATGACACTGCAATTCGATTTTGCCTTCGGCCACTTTGGCCATCATGCGGTCGATCAGAATCGGCTCAGCGCGAAACTTGTCACGCCGGTGCACCAGCGTGACTTTCGATGCGATATTGGACAGGTACAACGCCTCTTCGACCGCAGTGTTGCCACCGCCAATGACAGCGACTTCCTTGCCCTTGTAGAAAAATCCGTCGCAGGTCGCGCAGGCGGATACGCCTTTTCCCATGAACGCCTGTTCGGACGGCAAGCCGAGATACTGCGCTGACGCGCCGGTCGCGATGACTAGGGTATCGCAGGTATACTCGCCGCTGTCGCCAACCAGACGCATCGGCTTTTCGGTAAGTTTTGCCGTATGGATGTGATCGAAAATGATTTCCGTATTGAATCGCTCCGCATGCTGCAAAAACCGTTGCATCAACTCCGGGCCCTGCACACCCATTGGATCGGCCGGCCAGTTTTCAACTTCGGTGGTCGTCATCAGCTGACCACCTTGCTCTATGCCGGTGATCAGCACAGGCTGTAAATTGGCGCGTGCTGCATAGACGGCCGCAGTGTAACCGGCAGGGCCGGAACCCAGTATCAGGACTTTTGCGTGTTTTGAACTAGACATAGTGTTGCCGTTTCGTTTGAGTGTGGAACCGATTGAAGTTTCGACAGAATGCCAACTGTGCCACCAGCGCAACTTTGAGCATTAGCGAATAATTCTATATTGTGATTAAAAACGGTTAAGATTATAGACGAAGGGGTCGCAAAGCACTGTTGCCCCGTACGGAATACAGTAACAATACGAGTTCATGAGCAGACCCAGCCCGTCTTATACCCGCAATCAAGCATCGCAGAAGGAAAAGCCTTTACCCGGCAGGCTAAGACGTCTGTTGTCTGAAGCCGGGATGCTTGCCCTCATCGCGCTGGCGATTTTCCTTATCCTGAGCCTGCTGACCTATTCCCGCACCGATCCGGGCTGGTCACATGCTAGCGCAGTCACGAAAGTCGTCAACTGGGGCGGCAGAATCGGGGCTTTTCTGTCCGATTTGATGCTGTTCATTTTCGGCATTTCGGCCTGGTGGTGGTGCGTGCTGCTGCTGCACTCAATCTGGCGCGGCTACCATCGTCTGACCGAACGCTACCTTCTGCGCAAAGAGCCTGAGCCGTCCCACCGCTATGAAGCGCCGATCCGCGCAGCAGGATTTCTGCTGCTGCTTGTCAGCAGTCCCGCCATAGAATTCCTGCGGATGTATACCCTGAAAGCAAAAATGCCGCGCGCACCCGGTGGCGTGCTGGGCGAGGCGATCGGCTCTGCCGCAGAGAAAGTGCTTGGATTCAACGGTGCCACCTTGCTGCTGCTGCTCATGCTGGCGCTCGGTTTCAGCCTGTATTTTCATGTGTCCTGGCTGCAGGTAGCGGAGCGAACCGGTACCGCAATCGAAAACACCATCAACTGGTTCCGCAAACTGCTAGCAGCCCGTGAAGATCGCAAACTCGGTCAGGTTGCTTCCGTCAAACGGGAAGACATCGTTGTGCAGGAGCGGGCACGGATCGTTGAACACCCACCCATCCGGATCGAACCCCAGATTGTAAATGTGCCGCGCTCCGAACGCGTCGAAAAGGAAAAACAGGTCGCACTGTTCTCCGAACTGCCTGACAGCAATCTGCCGCCACTGATGCTGCTCGACCCTGCTCCACCGGCGCAGGAAACGATCAGCGTCGAGTCCATGGAATTCAACAGCCGGCTGATAGAAAAAAAGCTGACCGACTTTGGCGTGACGGTCAAGGTCATCGCCGCTCATCCCGGCCCGGTAATCACGCGATACGAGATCGAACCTGCCGTCGGCGTCAAAGGCAGCACCGTCGTAGGTCTGGCGCGCGATCTGGCGCGGTCGCTGGCGCTGACTTCCATTCGTGTCGTCGAAACGATTCCCGGCAAAAATTACATGGGGCTGGAACTGCCAAACGCCAAGCGACAGATTGTGCGCCTCACCGAAATTCTCGGTTCGCGGGTGTACAACGACAGCGCCTCCCTGCTGACCATCGCGTTGGGCAAAGATATTGCAGGCAACCCGGTCGTCGCCGATCTGGCACGAATGCCACACCTGCTGATCGCCGGAACCACCGGTGCCGGCAAATCGGTCGCCATCAACGCAACCATCCTTTCCCTACTGTACAAGGCGGATCCGCAGCAGGTTCGCTTAATCCTGATCGATCCGAAAATGCTGGAGCTGTCGATTTACGAGGGCATACCGCACCTGCTGGCGCCGGTCGTTACCGACATGCAGCAAGCCGGTCATGCGCTGAAGTGGGCGGTTGAGGAGATGGATCGGCGCTACCGAAAAATGTCTTACCTCGGTGTCCGCAATCTCAGCAGCTACAACAGCAAGATCGCCGAGGCGCACAAACGCGAAGAGTTTATTCCCAATCCTTACAGCCTGACACCAGATGACCCGGAGCCGCTCGAGAAAATGCCCGCTATCGTCATCGTGATTGACGAACTGGCTGATCTGATGATGGTCGTCGGGAAAAAAGTCGAAGAATTGATCGCGCGCATCGCACAAAAAGCGCGCGCCGCCGGCATTCACTTGATCCTCGCGACACAACGCCCTTCGGTTGATGTCATCACCGGCCTGATCAAGGCAAACATCCCGACCCGCATCGCATTCCAGGTCAGCAGCAAGATCGATTCGCGTACCATTCTTGACCAGATGGGGGCAGAAGCCCTTCTGGGGATGGGCGACATGTTGTACCTGCCGCCCGGTACGGGGCTGCCGGTTCGTGTCCATGGCGCGTTCGTTTCGGATGATGAAGTGCACCGCGTAGTCAATCATCTGAAATCGATGGGTGAACCAAACTATGTCGATGGCATACTCGATGGTGACCGGAGCGACAGCCTTGAGGGCTCAGCCAATGGCGACTCAGGCGCCTCAAGCGAAATGGATTCACTTTACGATCGCGCAGTGGCATGCGTGCTGGATTCAGGACGCGCCTCGACCACTTTCGTGCAACGGCGTCTCGGCATCGGCTATCCCCGTGCGGCGCGCCTGATGGATCAGATGGAACAGAACGGCATGGTATCTCCCATGCGCCCCAACGGAAACCGTGACATCCTTGTCCCGCATAC